>Ga0160428_1000168_pt1 | contig 81940 bp, 77 predicted proteins | sample SolpanmetagenomM_FD_108198 | JGI IMG/M metagenome (GOLD analysis project Ga0160428, IMG submission 108198) | Solar panel surface microbial communities from Lawrence Berkeley National Laboratory, California, USA - M | ecosystem: Engineered > Built environment > Solar panel > Unclassified ...
ATTGCTGCCACCGTTCGACTTGCATGTATTAGGCCTGCCGCTAGCGTTCATCCTGAGCCAGGATCAAACTCTCCATTGTAAAATTTCCTACACCCATGCGAACATGGGCTGATGTCGAGTGCTAATCCGACTCGTATTAACGAGTTCAATTCTACTATTACGTTTCTGCTTACTTACGGAAGCATACTTACCATTTGTCTTTTCCAGTCATTCAAAGAACGTTTGTTGCTTCCAATTGAGGCAACAATGTGAGCTGATTTAGAGAGCTCTTTGTATTTTATCCCGTCTTTTCAGTTGGGAGTGCAAAGGTAGACATTTCTTTTCACTTTCCAAATTATTGACCTGAATTAAATTTAGAAAATGACTGGTCATGATGGATAAGGTGAGTTGCCAGTTATCCTTTGTTTACCAACACCCTACATCCATTCGATTCGGGGGTGCAAAAGTACTACGTGTGGCGACTTCTACAATCATTGCGTACAGGTAATTTTTGTTTTGAGCGTAAATGTGCAAGCAAGGACCATTAATAATGCTGATAGTCAGCCTCTTTTAAAAGACACGCTCTTTGGTTCATTAGTGGGGGTTGGGCTCAAAAAACGTTGCGAGGTTGGGCTTGATTTGGCGGGGGCGCTGTATTTCATACTGTAGCAGTAGCTGGCCTAGCTCGGCCAAAAAGGGCTCACCGATGCTTTCGTACTCATAGGCGCCGTCGTTGATGATACCATCCTGGTTGACGTAGAGGACGGCGCTTAGTAGGAATTCGGCTTGGTGGAGGGAATCGGCAAAGTAGGCGACATCGGCGAGGTAGCCGTGCGACATGCCGACGATGTTGAAAATGCGTAGGCCGGGCTGCGCGGACGCCTCGGGGCGGCGGCCGTAATAGAGGTATTTCTTGTAGGCGTCGAAATATTTGGGGGAGGTGTAAAGGCTGAATCGGCTGGCGTGGGGCGTGAGGTGCAGGTACTGGCGCAGGAAGGCGTAATCGGGGGGGGTAAGCTGGGGGCGCTGGGCGCTGGGGGTGGCCTCGGGGAAAAGGGCGGTTTGGAGTAGGCTCGTGATGTCGGCCAGCGGCAGGTTATTGGCGGTGGTGAACTCGTAGGGGCGGTGGATGAGGCGTCCACCGACCCGATAAGCTTTACCAGCGAAAACGGGGCCCAGCGGAGGCGGGATAGCCTGCGGATTGGCCTGGGCAGGCTGTTTGTATAGGGTGTCGCCGGTGGCGGTGTGGAAGGCGACGGGGTTGGTGTGGCGATTGGCGGCGGTGTCGCAGGGGGCGAAGCGGCGCACGATGCGGCTGCCAGAGTAACCCAGCTGATGGAGGCGGTCGTTGAGCGGCTTTTGGCCCAGGAACTCGTAGAGGCGGTTATAGGCCAGGTTATCGCTGACCAAGAGCATGCGCTTGATGTAGTTGCCGACGGTGGCCTGGCGGTCGGAGTCGGCGGGGGCGGCGAAGGGCACGGGCGTTTGGCAGCGCCAGGCGGCGCCGGTGGACATAATGGTTTGGCGCGTGACGGAGTTGGGCAGGGTGTGCAGCTTTTCGAGGGCGAGCAGGGCCACGGGCAGCTTGACGAGGCTGGCGGGGTTGAAGTACTGGCGGGGGTTGAGGTGGTAGGTGTGCTGGGTGAAATGCGGCACGTTGTGGGCGTCGCGGTCAATCTGGGTATAGATGACCTGGAGCTGGTAGGTAGCGGGCGCGGCCAGCACCCGGCGCAGCTGAGGGGCGGTGTGCAGGAGGCTGTCGAGCAGTCGGGAATCGGGGGAGGCGGGGACCAGGCGGGCGGGCTGCGCGATGACCGGCCGGGCAGCAAGCGCCAGCGCCAACAGCAGTAAGAGAAGATTTTTCATAAGCTTACCCAAAGATTCTTACCTATACTAAAAAAGGCCGTGATGTCACCACCACGGCCTTTGGCAGGCAAATTTAACCCCTCCCCTACTTGCGGCGGCGGGCCAGCAGCAGGTTGCTGTCGGTCTGGCGCCAGTTGTAGCCGGTGCCGAAGGGCAGCGGGCGGGCGCGGTGCAGGCTGTCGTGGTAGGCGGCCGTCAACTCGGGCTGGTACTGCTTGGCGAAGAGATTGATGGGGCGCCGGTAGGTGCCGTAGTAGGTGAATTGCCAGTCCTTTTTCGGAAAATACTTCATGCCGATGCCCGAGTCATCCTGCAAGATGTACTGGCTTTGGGCCAGCACGAGGTTGCGGATTTTGGAGAAGTAGGTCTTGTGCATGAGGTAGGTGGCCGACTTGACGTAGGTGGTGAGGGGGCCGAGGGTGCGCACGTAGCGCAGGGGCGCGTCTTTGGTACCGAGCTTCCAGTCGCTGAGGTCGGCCGAGAAATAATAGATGGTTTTCTCGGAGCCGTCGGCGGCTTGCAGCTTCAGCTCGGCCCCGGGAATGGCCTTGGAGCCGGGGGCGCGGGTGGTGTCGGCCACTTCGTGGAGCTGGCCCTCGGCGTCGAGCTGCACGGGGCGCACGCTCTGGAGGTGGTTGCCGGTGCGGGCGGCGAAGAGCATGATGAGCGGCACAGCCCCGTCGAGGTTCACTGACTTGAGGTCGATGGCCATGTCGTTAGTGCGGAAAAAACTAAAATTCAGCACCGACCACAGCGACTTTTTCACGGCCCCGAGCAGCACGGGGTTGGCCAGGTTATCGGGGGTGGGGATGCTGCCTACGGGCTCCAGGCCCACCATGACGTAGGTTTTACTGGCCGGAAAGAGCGTAAAAGCGTTCAGAAAATCGGGGCCGCTGAAGGGGTAAAACAGCGTGGGCGTGGCCTGGCGCACCGAATCCAGCTCGGTGGCGGCCCACTGGCTCATGCGCTCGGTGTGGGTGGTGCGGTACTTGGCCCAGCTTTTATCCTGGTCTTTGGCAAAGGCCTGCCAGGCGGGCTGGGCGGCCAGCGCGGCCAGCGGGGTGCCGGGCTGGGGCGGCAGGCCGGCGAGGTAGTTGGCCACGTTTTGCACGCCGGCGGTGTCGGGCGCCAGGGGGGCGGTGGGCGGGCGCGGCGTAGCGGGCGCGGCGCTGTCGGCCGGGGTAGCCGGGGTAGCGGCCGGCCCACCGGCTACCTTATTGGCCGTGTCGGCCATCGTTTCGGTCTTGGTGGTGGCCTGCTGCTCGGTGGTAGAGCTGGAGCAGGCGGCGAGCAGGGCCAGGGCCGGCAGCAGCGAAAGTGGGGAGAGGCGCATGGGGTTAAGAAGGCGGGCCGCCGGCCCGGGAAGGGCCAGGCAGCTACGGGGCAGCAGAAAAAGAGCGGTGAAAGAAACTAAGCCCCTGGCAGTTCGGGCCGGGCGGCGGGCCGGAGCTTTTGGGCCGCAAAATAAACCAGCAACCCGCTGGCCACGGTGTAGAGGCCGTAGAGCGACTCGGTGGGCTTGTCCTTGATGATGAACACCAGCGTCCAGCCGCTGAGGGCCAGAAACAGCAGCGGCGTGAGCGGGTAGCCCCAGGCGCGGTACGGGCGCGGCAGCTCGGGGCGGCGCCAGCGCAGTATAAACACGCCCAGCACGGTAAGAAACGTGAACAGGTTGAGCACGAAGCCCGCGTACACGAGCACGGCCTTGAAATCAGGTTTCAGGATGAAAACCAGCGTGAGGGCCACTTGCAGCACCAGCGCCCGCACCGGAATGCCGGCCGGGCTGCGGCCCGCCAGCCAGCGCAGGGCGGGCAGGTCTTCGCCCATCGCCTGCACAATGCGGGGGCCGGCAAAAATCATGGCGCTGATGGTGGACACGAGCAGCGCCGCGATGACGCCCCCCGTAAAGCGGCCCAGCACCGGCCCAAACAGCCAGCTCGCCGCCAGGTAGCCCACCTCCACCTGCCCCTTGAGCACGCCCAGCGGGGTGGCGCGCAGGAAAACGTAGTTCAGCCCCACGTAGAGCAGCAGCACCACGGCCGTGCCGGTGAGCAGGATGCGCGAGAGGTTGCGGCGCGGGTTTTCAATTTCGCCGGTGAGGTAGGCGGCGGCATTCCAGCCCGAATAGGCGTAGCTCACATACACCAGCGACACGGCGAAGGTGGGGCTCAGCAGCGCCCGCCAGCCCGCCGCATCGGGGGCAAAGCGCAGCGGCTGGCTTTCGCCCAGCACCAGCCCGGCCCCGATGAAGGCCACCAGCACGCCCACCTTGATGGTCGTGATGATGACTTGCAGGCGGCTGCCGGCGCGGGCGCTGCGGCCGTGCACCACGGCCAGCCCCAGCACCACGGCCACCGCCAGCCCGGTCCCCCAGGTGTAGGCGCTGCCCGCGCCGAGGGGCGTGCTGAGCGCGGGCCACACGCTTTGGGCGTACTGGGCCAGGGCCAGCGCGGCCAGCGCGGTGGGCGCGGCAAAGCCCACGGTGGCCGACACCCAGCCCGACAAAAAGCCCAGCGCGGGGTGGTATATCTGACTTAAATAATGGTACTCGCCGCCCGAGCGCGGCATGGCCGCCGCCAGCTCGCCGTAGCACACGGCCCCGCACAGGGCAATGAGGCCCCCAACCACCCAAAGCATGAGCAGGGCAAACCCACTCTGGATACCCAAAATCTGGAAGCCGAGGCTGGTAAAAACCCCGGTGCCGACCATGTTGGCGATAACGATGGACGCGCCGGCGCGAAAATTTATCCGGTAGGGTGAAGCTTGCACGCCGGCAAAGGTCGGGGCACGGCGGGCAATTGCGGCGGGCGCTGGGTATGGCTAAATGTTGAACGAACTGCCGCCAACTACCGAAACGCTGTCCCCTAAAAGCGCACTGCGGTTCCCTTAGTAGCAACCGCAGTGCCTAAAAAGCCCACCCGACTCCTCTCCGAGGGCAGCCAGCTCCCCAAAAAGCGAAGCCAGCTCCCCTCCTAGGGCAGCCAGCTCCCTAAAAAGCGAAGCCAGCTCCCCTCCTAGGACAGCCAGCTCCCTAAAAAGCGAAGCCAGCTCCCCTCGGAGGGGAGCTGGCTTCGCTTTTTAGGGAGATGGCTGGGTTCCAGGGGGAGCCGGCCGGGCTTAGCTGGCAGCCGGCTCGGCGGCGAGCGGAGCGGCGGCTTTCGGCTTTTTATAGAGCGGCACGGTGCTGCACGGCTCGCCGTACATAAGGCTGGCGGCCACGGGCAGCAGCCGCTGCATGATGGCCACGTAGGCAAACGTGGGCACCGGCTTGTCGCCGCAACCCTTGATGACGAGCTTGGCATCGCGGTACTCTTCGGGGTCGAGGCCGGCGATGGCTTCCTCAAAGAGCGCCTGCTCCAGCGCCTCCAGGCCACCAAACACGTAGCGGTGGGCGTGGCCTTGCAGCTTGCTGGCGAGCAGCATGTAGGCCCAGGTGGGCACAATGGCGTCGGCTGAGCAGATGATGGCCACGTTCTGGCCGTCGTACTGCGCCCAGTCGTGGGTTTTGACGAACTCGCGAAAGTCCTTTTCGCGCAGCATGAGGCCGTGAAAAAGATTGTCCTTGATGTCGTACACCACCCGGTCGCCGGGGTGGATGTAGTCTTCCAGGTTAAGCGTAACAAGGCCGCTGGCGGCCACACGGTTGACGAAAAGCGGCTCCATTTTAGTTAATGGTTAATTTTTAATGATTAATGGTTAATGGCTGGGTACCTGTTTGGGAAGCCCCTCTACTTTCGAAAAGAACGTCATGCTGAACGCAGGAAAGCATCTCGCTCGCTTCGTTGAACGGCGCTAGTGAAGCGAGCGAGATGCTTCACTGCGTTCAGCATGACGTTATAGACCTGTCGGACAGCTTCGTTTTCAGGAAGCGTACTACCTGTTGTTTTTTGGGGTGGTGGTGTACACCTCTTTCAAATAAAACGGCTCGTAGTACGCCACATCCTGAAACGCCTGGTGCTGGTAGGCGGCGCGGGCCAGCTCGCCCACGCTCACGGCCGAGGGCTGCACGTGGGGCAGGAAAACAGCGTTTGGGTGGGGGCCGGCCAGCGCCTGAAACTTGGCCGCCCCCGACCCGAAGAACAACACCGGCTGGTGGGCTAAATGTTCGGAAAGGCTCTCAGGGTCGAGCACGAGGTTGGTGGGGGCCAGCACCTCGGTGCCATCGGCGCGGTACAGGGCCGTGTACACCTCCTGGCGGCGGGCGTCGAGCATGGGGCAATAGAGGTAACCGTCGGGGCGGGGCGTGCGGCCGGCTACCTGATGGGCCAGCGCGGGCAGCGTGCCCACGGCCAGCAGCGGCACATCGAGGGCAAAGCACAGGCCCTTGGCGGCGGCGGCCCCGATGCGCAGGCCGGTGTAGGAGCCGGGGCCGTCGCTCACGGCCACGGCCCCGAGGTCGGTGAGGGCGTGGCCGGTGTTGGCCACGAGCTGCTCGATGAGCACGGTGAGGTGGGTGGAGTGCGACTTTTCGAGGCGCAGCTCGGCCTGGCCGAGCAGGCGGCCCTCGGCGAGGTGGTGCAGGGCCACGGCGCAGATGGGCGACGAGGTTTCGAGCGAAAGCAGGAGCATGGACATAAGCAGCCGGCAAGTTCCGGCCCGTTGGGAGTTATTTGCAAACCAACTCGCGGGCCGTTTGTCGGCGCGCCCCTCTCCCACCCGCCCATGCCGCTACCAACTGCCGCTGTTTATACGATTACGATTGTGGGCGGCGGCTTTGCGGGCACGGCCCTGGCCCTGCACCTCACGCGGCAGCCCGGGCCGCTGCCCATTGAGGTGGCGCTGGTAGAGCCCCGCCCCGCACCCGGCCCCGGCCTGGCCTACTCGGCGCCCGGCCCCGAGCTGCTGCTCAACGTGCGGCCCGGCAACCTGAGCGTGTGGGCCGACGAGCCCGACCATTTTGCCCGCTGGCTGGCCCGGCAGCCCGAGGCCGCCGGCGGCCTGCCCGAGTTTGCGCCCCGCGCCACCTACGGCCGCTACCTGGCCCAGGAGCTGGCCGCCGCCCTGGCCGCCTCTGCCCCCAACGGGGTGCGCCTGCGCCACTACGCCACCACCGCCGAGGCCGCCCACCTGCTGCCCGACGGCCGCCGCGCCGTGCAGCTGGCCGATGGCCGCACCCTGGCCAGCCACGCGACGGTGCTGGCGCTCGGCAACTTTCCGCCCGCCCCGCCCACCGCGCCCGGCACCAGCCAGCACTACCTGCACCACCCCGGCTACCACCCCGACCCGTGGGCGCCCGGCACGCTGGCCCGCATCGGCCCCACCGAGCCGGTAGTGCTCATCGGCGCGGGCCTCACCACCGTGGATATGCTGCTGGCCCTGCACGCCCAGGGCCACCGGGCGCCCGTGCACGTGGTGGCCCGGCGCGGCCGCTGGCCCGCCGTGCACGGCCCGGCCAGCCTCCCCGCCTACCCCAGCTTTTACCCCGCGCTGGCCACCGAAACCACGGTGGCGGGCGTGCTGCGCCACGTGCGCCGGCACCTGGCCGAGGCCGCCGCGCAGGGCATTGGCTGGCGGGCGGTGCTCGATGCGCTGCGGCCCGACCTGGGCCACATCTGGGCCGGCTGGCCGCTGGCCGAGCAAACGCGCTTTTTGCGGCACCTAGCGGGGCGCTGGACCCAGGCCCGCCACCGCATGGCGCCCAGCCACGCCGCCCTGCTGGCCGAGCTGCGCGCCTGCGGCCAGCTGCACACGCAGCCGGGGCGCGTGGTAGAGCTGGTGCCCGCCCAAGGCCAGCTGCGCGTGGGCATTGCGCAGCCCGGCCAGCCCCAGCGGTGGCTGGAAGCCCCACACGTAGTATGCTGCGCCGGGCCGCTGCTCGACTACGGCCGCCTGGCCGTGCCGCTGGTGCAGCAGCTACGCGCCGCGGGCTGCCTCACGCCCGATGCCCTGCGGCTGGGCATTGCCACCGACGCCAGCGGGGCGCTACTGGGCGCCAACGGCCAGCTCAGCGCGGGCGGCCTGTTTACGCTGGGTGCCAGCCGCCGCTCCACCTACTTCGAATCGACAGCCGTGCCGGAGCTACGCCAGCAGGCCGCCGCTCTGGCGCAAGTGCTGGCTGGGCGCTACCGGCAGCACCGGCCCGCCTAGCCCGGCACCCACAAAAACGCCACCCCGGCCAAAGCCAGCGTGGCGCATAAAGTGGCTATACTAAACTGCGGGGCGGCGGGTAGCCGCCGGCTAGGCAGCCAGCGGCACGCCGGCCGGGTACAGGGGCAGCACGGGCGTTTCGGCGGCCCGGACAGCGGGCGCGGCCGGCGCTACGTCGTCGGCGTGGCGGCGCAGGGCGCGCATGAGCAGGTACTTGTATTTCTCGGCGTCGGCCAGGGCCTGCTCGATGGCCTGCACGGCATCGGCGTAGGCTACCACGGGCTGCAAATCGCGGCGCGGGCGGCGGGCTTCAAAAACACGGTTGGCCAGGTAATCAGCAGGGTTTTTCATGAGGGTAGCAAAGCAGGTTGATAGCTGCTTAATAAACACCCGGCACCCGGCATTAATTCACGTCATACACATTTTATAGCACTGACCTACAGCGCACTTATAAACTTATAAATCCCCTTTTCTCACCAGCCTGAGCCGGCTTATTTTTGGCAAGGTTTTGGTAATATCCTCTTCGCCGGCCGTGGTGCCGGTAGCTGCCCAGGCCGCTCCGATAGCCTACCGGAAATTAAACCTGAGCGGATGTGTGTTATCTAAGCACACGTTGTTTTTCACAACTTAATCTAGGGTTTCGGCCCTACTCAGTTATGCGTCGCAATCTGTTTTTTTCCTTGTTTTTGCTATTTAGTCTGGGCCTGGGAGTGAGTAGCTGCGCCCCGGGCGTGTATGCTGGCGTGAACTACGGCGCTCCTTATCCTTACTACGGGGCCGGGGCTGGCTACTACGGCCCGCGCTACTACGCCCCGCGCCCGATTATCGTGGCTCCGGCTTACCGCGGGGGCTACGGTGGTGGTGACCGTGGCTGGCACGGCGGCCACGGTGGTGGAGGCTACGGTGGGCACGGCGGGGGCTATGGCGGCGGCGGGGGCCGGCGCGGCGGCCGGTAAGCCATCCGTTTTACCTTTTTTTCGTATACGTTAGCCGAGTAGCGGCTCGTTTTTAGTTTTTTACTTTTCTCGCGTGCTTCGGCACGAATAAGCCATGCGTTTTCGCCCTTTGTTTTTCGTGTTGCTGCTAGCGCTTTGCGGCGCGGGCACGGCTTCGGCCCAGGTGGTTATCAGCGCGCAAGTCGGCCGGCCGTATTACGGCCGGGGGTATTATCCGCCCGTAGCGCCGGTGGTAGTGGCTCCGCCGCCCCCCGTGTACTACCCGCCCGCCCCGGTTTACTACGCACCGCAGCCCGTGTACTACGCACCCCGGCCCGTGTATTATGCTCCTCGCCCCTACTACGGTGGCCGGGGCTATGGGCGGGGCTACGGCCGCCGCTGGTAGCTGCTAAGCTGACTTAGCTTTTTTGCAAAAGCCCCGGTGCTTTCGTGGTGGCCGGGGCTTTTTTGTGCGCGGGCGGGGCCTTGCTGCCAGCCGCCTGGCGGGGCTATAGCTGCTCAGAGCTGTGGATACGCAGGCCGCCGCCATCGTCCTGGGCGGCGCGTAGCATGGCCTGGGCCACGGTGGCGGCGGCCACGGGACGGTATTTGCGCCAACTGCCGCGTAGCAGCGGTCGCACCAGCGCCAGTGCGGCTGCCCCCAGCCGCTCGCCCAGGCGCGGGGTGGCGCGCTGCCCCAGCAGCAGCGAGGGCCGGAAAATATGAATGACCCGGAAGGGCGTCTGGCCCACGGCTTCTTCCATCTCGCCCTTTACGCGGTTGTAGTAAAAGCGCGAATTGGCATCGGCGCCCAGCGCCGATACCACCAGAAACTGGGCCGCGAAGTTGGCCGCCGTAAGCGCGGCCAGCTGCACTACGTACAGAAAATCAACCTTATAAAAGGCCGCCTGAGACCCGGCCTGCCGGATGGTGGTGCCCAGGCAGCAATACACGTCGTCGGCGATGAGGCGCAGGCGCTCGGTCTCCAGATGGTCCAGCTCCGTGACTACCTGCACCAGCTTGGGATGCTGCACGGCCACCGGGCGGCGGCCCACCACAATGACCTTGGCGTAGCGCTCAGAAGCCAGCAGCAAGGGCAATAAGGCACTTCCGACAAGCCCGGTAGCGCCGGCGAGTAAAGCAGTTTTTTTCATACCTGAGGCTGACGGGCCGGCGAGCAGCCGCGCGGCGCGGCTCCTGCTTACGCAGGAAGCCGGGGCACGTTTAGGGCCGGTTTATTTTCCCAATTCTTCGGCGCGGGCGCGGGCCGCTTCAGCACCGGCCATCAGGCCCCCGCGCACGGCGCCCTGCCCAAAGGCTAGCATGGCCGCCTCGGTGGTGCCACCCTTGGAGGCCACTTTGGCAATCCAGTCCTGGCAGCTGAGGCCGGCCTGGCTGTACAGCTCCACGGCGCCCCGAAAGGTCTGGCTCACCAGCAATTCGGCTTCGGCGGGGGCAAAGCCCATTTGGGCGGCGGCGGCCATGAGCGCCTCCATACAGTAGTACACGTAGGCCGGGCCGCTGCCCGAGATGGCCGTGCTGGCGTCGATGGCGCTTTCTTCTTCTACATACACCGTTTTGCCGGTGGTCGAAAGCAGGTTTTGCACCTGTACCAGCTCGGCGCGGGTCACCTCGTCGGTGCTCGTGAAGGCCGTCATGCCCATACCAATCTGGGCGGGCAGGTTGGGCATGGCCCGAATGATTTTGGGCGTGCCCAGCGCCGCCCGCAACGTAGCCACGCGCACGCCGGCCATGATGCTGAGAATGACCTGCTGGGGCTCGACCAAGCCGCGCAGCTGGCTGAAGAGCGCGGGCGAATCCTGGGGCTTCACGGCCAGAATGATGATATCGGCGCCGGGTACGCAGTCCTCGGGGCGGCCCCAGGCGGTGCCTACTTCGTGGGCCGCCAGGGCCGCCACGCGCTCGGGCGAGCGGGCCAGCAGGCGCAGGTCGAGGCGCGAGGTGATGTGGGCACGCACGAAGCTGCGGGCGTAGGTCAGGCCCATGTTGCCGCCGCCAATGATGAGGATTTTCATGCTAATGCCGAGCCACGGGACGGCTCATTCGTGAATTAAGCGCTACCGGAACAACGCTTACTACTTGGTTGATTGACGATAATCTATTACGCAACAAAGATGCAAAATACAGCTCAGATAAAATGCAACATCGTTGCTCAGGTTTGGTTTCACACTTTCCAGACCCAGTTTTGGCGCCGCAGCCAGCTTAGCACGACCAGCCAGATGAGCAAACATACTACTGCGCCGGCCAGCGAGGCATTGCGCGGGTCGCGAAAAAAAGGCGCGATTCCCCACTCGTAGAGCCACTCCTTGCCGCCCACCGGCTGCCCGTGCGGGCCCGCCAGGCGCAGCAGCCCCAACGTGCGCGACAGGATGGCGGAGAAGAAAAACACGGCAATCGCATTGACCCCGAAGGCCAGCACCGGCCCGAGGCCGCGCCGGTAGCCGCGCCCATCGCAGAGCCAGTAGAGCAACGCCAGCAGCCCCAGCGCCAGCCCGCCCGTGAAGAGCACATAGGAGCTAGTCCAGAGCGCTTTATTGATGGGAAGCCAGGTATTCCAGACCAGGCCCAGCGCTACGGACAGGGCACCGGCCAGCGCCAGGCCCACGGCATTGGCGGAGGGCGTGGGGCCGGGGCGGCGCAGCCACTGGCCGGCCAGCAGGCCCAGCAGCCCGGTGCCCAGCGCGGGTAGCGTGCCGAGCAGGCCTTCGGGGTCCCAGGTGCGGGAGGTGGCCCAGAGGTGGGGCTCGGTGAGCAGGGTGCGGTCGAGCCAGGCGCCGAGGTTGGTGGTGGGCGCCAGGTTGGCGGGACCAAAGCCGGGTACGGGCACCAGCTGCATGAGCATGGCGTAGCCTATCAAGAAGGCTACCAATAGGATAACCTGGGTGCGCCAGCCGCTCACTAGGTAAATCAGGCTGCACCCGGCGTATACCAGCGCGATGCGCTGCAACACGCCCATGATGCGCACCGTGGCAAAGTCGAAGTGCGGGTAGAGTGATGTCAGCACGCCCAGCCCAAACAAGATAGCCGCCCGGCGCGCCACCCGGCCCAGCACCGGCCCCAGCGGCGCGCCGCTGCGCCGGGCGCCGGCCAGGGCATAGGCTAGGCTCACGCCCACGATGAAGAGGAAGAAGGGAAAAACCAGGTCGGTGGGCGTGCAGCCGTTCCACTCGGCGTGTTCGAGGGGCGGGTAGATGTGGCCCCAGTCGCCGGGGTTGTTCACCAGCGTCATCAGCATGACGGTGAGCCCCCGGAAGACGTCGAGCGAAACCAGGCGGGCGGGCGTAATGGCAGCGGCGGGGCGCATGGGCAGAGCGGGGATTAAAAACTAAAAGTGGAGAATTAAAAATGAAAAGCTGCCTTCCATTCTTACTTCTCCACTTTTAATGCTTGCGTCCGGCCGCCCTACTTCAGCCCAAACAGGCGGGCGAAGAAGCCGCGCCGCTTGGGCTTTTCCTTGATTTTTACTTTGGTGGCCGGCTCGACTGGTGTAGGCACGGCAGGGCGAGCGGCCGGGCGTGGCGCCGTGGCTACCGGCGGCTGCGGGCGGGCGGCGGGCCGGCTGGGACGGGCGGCAGCTACCGGGGGCGCCGAAGCGGGCGGCGCGGCGGCCAGGGTCTCGACGGGCAGCTTGCCTTCGGTGAAGAGGCGCACGGGCACACTCTCGTTGTGGAGGCGGTCGACGGCGGTGAGGTAGTAGGCGTAGGCCACGCCGGGGGTGGCGGCGGTGTCGGCGTAGGCGCCGGGCTGGGCCGGGCCAGCGGGCCGCACAATGGCCAGGATGCGGCGCGGGTCATTCGGCCCCATCACCTGGCCGCGCTCGAAGCGGTAGAGTACGTAGTAGGTGGCCAGGTCGCCATCGGCGGCGGGCAGGGGGTCGGGCTGCCAGGTGAGGGCGGCGGTGTGGCCCTGGCGAGTAAGGGCCAGCGTGCGCACCGGGCGTGGGGCCAGGCTATCGAGCCAGGGCATGACGGGCACCAGCGCCGGGGCGCGGTAGGCATCCAGCCGGAGCGAGTCGGTGGTGTGCAGCGGGTTAGTAGCCACCGACTTGGCTGAGAAGAAGACGCTGCCCTGCACATCGTCGGGGTAGTCGCGGTTGAGGCGCACCTGGCGGGGCAGCTCGCGCGGGTTGCGCCAGGCCGTGTCCGAGCGGGTGCTTTCGAGCATCCGGTAGGTGCCGTGGCCGATGTAGAGGTGGCGCTGGAAGTGGTTGCGCGTCCACCATTCCAGCAGCGTGGCGTAGGGCACGAGCCGGAACTTGGTGCTCCAATACAGCTGCGGCAGAATGTAATCGACCCAGCCTTCCTTCAGCCAGAGGCGCGAGTCGGCGTAGAGGTTGGAGTAGCTGGGCTGGCCGGCGCGGGTGTCGGAGCCGTTGGGGTCGGCGCTCTTGTTCATCCAGACGCCGAAGGGCGAGATGCCGAACTTCACCCACCGCTTGGCCGCCTGAATGCTGTCGTGCAGGTCGCGCACGAGGATGTTCACGTTCTGGCGGCGCCAGTCGGCCAGGGCCAGGTTGTCGGGGTTTTGGGTTTGAAACGCCTGCTCGTCGTGAAAGACGAGGCCCGGCTCGGGGTACGGGTAGAAGTAATCGTCAAAATGCACGCCGTCAATATCATAACGCCGCACTACGTCGAGTATCACCCGCTTGATGTGGTTGCGTACCTCGGGCAGGCCGGGGTTGTAGAGGTACTGCTTGGCGTACTTGATAAACCACTCAGGGTGGCGCTTGTAGGGGTGCAGCGGGGCCAGCGAGCGCGTGAGGGTATCCATGGTGGCCCGGTAGGGGTTAAACCAGGCGTGGAACTCCATATTGTGCCGGTGCGCCTCGGCAATGAGGAAGGGCAGCGGGTCGTCGCCCTCGCCGGGGGCCTTGCCCTGGCGGCCGGTGAGGTACTTGCTCCAGGGCTCTAAATCAGACTTATAGAAGGCATCGGAGGCGGGCCTGATTTGCACAAACACGGCGTTGAGGCCGGCGCGCTGGCCGGCGTCGAGCAAGCGGCGGTACTCGCGCCGGTAGTGCTCGGGAGCTTCCCCGCGCTGGTTGGGCCAGTCGATGTTGGCCACCGTGGCCACCCAAAAGCCGCGCAGCTCGCGCTTGGGTGGGGCGGGGCGCAGGTCTTCTTCGCCCGCAATGGCGCCGAGGGTGGGTGGCGCCTGCGCGCGCAAGGCGAGCGGCAGCAGGCAAAGCAGGTAACAGAGAACGCGGCGGGGGCAGGAAAACCAAAGACTCAACACAAACACAAAGTACGGGCGGCCGGCGCGCTTGCGGAGTACTCAGCATGCAAAAAGCCCGTTTTGCGCGGGCAAAACGGGCTTCTGGTGCCAGCGAGTTGGGGCTTATACAGCCTCCTGCGGCGCGTTGGTGGGGTTCTGGCTGGCGCGGTCAGGGCCGGCGCCGGTGGCTGCCTGGCCGCCTTCGAGGCCGTTGGTTTGCTCGGCGTCGCCGTAGTCGCCCCGGATGCCGGCGCCGTCGCTCTTGGCCAAGTCTTCCTGGGTCACGGCTTCGGGGTTGCCGCTGGCGTACTGGTCGCCGTCGGCGGCGGGGTTGGTGATGGGGCCAGCCGTGCTGGGGTTTTTATTCTCTTCAATTTCGGCCGGGCGGCCGGAGTCGGGGGCGGGATTAGGAGTTACCATGAGACTTGAATGATGATTAATTTACTAATGGGCACTAGTTAATTGGTTATGACTACTGGCTCCTAAGCGGTGCTTAGCCTGGCCGATAAGCGGTGAGTCAAGGACTCTCCAAAGCGGCATTAACCACTAATCATTAACAAATTAACCACTATCCTACAGGGTTACCTGGCCGATGCTGCCGCCGCTTACGCCGGTGCCGCTGCTCACGCCGGGGCCGGTGATGGGAGCTTCGGAGTCGGCCTCAGTTTCGAGCTTGGCGGCTTTTTTGTCCTGGGCGCTGCTGCTGGGGTGGGCGTTGCCGCCGCTGCCCGAGTTGTCGTCGGCGTTATCGCCGTGGAGGGCATCAGAGTTGGTGGGAGCTTCCTGGCGGCCGGTGGGCTGGTAGTCGTCCGACTGGATGGGCTGGGTAGCCTGGTCTTTTTCGGGGCGGGTGGTAGGCATGGGCGGGGTGGAAAAGGATGTAGCTGCTGTACGCAGCCCGGCGCGGCTGGTTGAGAGGGCATCCGAAGATTTATGCCCATCTTACCGGCCCCAAGCGCGGCTCGCCCCGCATTTTCTGCCTACTTGCCATGCCGACCGCCACCGACGTGCTGCGCGCCAAAACCGACGCGGAGCTGCAATTTTTCGTCGATAATCCCGGGTACTATCAGCCCGACCTGGTGGCCGCCGCCCGGCAGGAGCTGCGCCGGCGCGGGGTGGCCCCCGCCCCCGACCTGCGCACGCCCCCCGCCCCCACCGCCTACGACGGCGACGAGGCCGCCGGCCGCCGGCGCCCGCTGCTGCTGGCGGCCGCCGCAGCGGGGCTGCTGGGCCTGGGGGGCACGCTATACTGGGCCGCCCGGCCGACGGCGCCCGCTCCCCAACCCGCGCCGGCCGCGCTCACGCTCGAAACCGCCGAGTCGCACGTGCTGCCCAACTTCGATATCGACAAGATAACCGCCGAGCAGCTGGCCCGCGTGCCCGCCGCCGAGCAGCGCGAGCCCCAGGCCAAGCGGCAGTTTCAGGCGCTGTGCCGGCGCTTTTGGGCCGCCGAAACCCAGAGCGAGTTCCTCACGGCCCAGGCCCACGCCGGCAAGGCCAGCCCAGTCTTTGCCGACCAGGCGCTGGTGGCCCGCGAAACGTGGCGGGGCTGGAACAAGGCCGTGGTGTATGGCTACCGCTTTGGGCCGGCGATGCAGAAACAGTTTGAGCGCATGGGGCAGGTGGCCAGCAGCCAGCAGCACATCCTATCCCGGCTGCCGGGCCAGCTGGCCGGCCGCAAATTCTTGACCGACAAGGAGCTGCAAGCACGCGACGCCGACGTGCAGGCCTGGCTGGCCGACCTGCGCCCGGTGTCGCCCGTCACGGGCCAGCGCTACCACACCACGGTCATGGCCATCAAGCTGTAAGCGGCCGGGGCGGCCCACCGGCCGGGCCCAAAACCCAAGCGCCCCGCCCGGCGGTTAAGCTGCTATCATGGATGTTTCCACCCCCGAGGCGGCCGCCGCGCACTTTGCCGGCCGCCCCGACGCCGAGCTGCTTTACCTGGCCCGCCACGCCAGCCGCTACCCGCCCGCCGTGGGGGCCGCCGCCGTGGCCGAGCTGCAACGCCGGGGCCTGGTGCCCGAGGCGCCCGCCGCGCCCCCGCCTCCCCCACCCGCCCCAGCTGCGGCCGAGCCCGACGAAACCTGGGCCCAGGTACTGCTGCCGGTGCTGCGCGGCCTGTTCTGGCCCACCCGGCAGTGCTGGGCGGTGCCGCTGCTCATCGACCTCAACCTGCTGGTGTGGCTGGCCATGACGCTGAGCGGCGTGTCGGCCACCGCGCCCAGCGGCCACGCGCTGGCCCGCTGGGGCTCCAACGTGAGCGGCCTCACGTGGCCGGGCCAGCCCTGGCGGCTGCTCACGAGCCTGTTCGTGCACGGCGGCATCAGCCACCTGTTGCTCAACATGGCCAGCCTGTGGCTGCTGGGCGTGCTGCTCGAAGCCCGCACCGGCGGCCGGCGCCTGCTGGCCACCTACCTCACGAGCGGCCTCGCCGCCTCGGCCGCCACGCTCTGGTACCACAGCGGCGGCATTAACTCGACGGGGGCCAGCGGGGCTATTTTCGGGCTCTACGGCTTGCTGCTGACGTTGCTGGTCAGCAAGAAAATAGTGCTCGACAAGTGGGACCGGCGCGGCATGCTCGGGCTGGTGCTGTACCTGGTGCTCAGCAACCTGATTTCGGGCCTCACCGGCAACATCGACAACATCGCCCACGTGGGCGGGCTGCTGTGGGGCCTGCTGGTGGCGGGGCCGCTGGTGGCGGCTTCGCTACGCCGGGCGGCGTAAGAGCGTCATCCGTTTGGGCTGTTTTTCGTTAAGGAGTAGCCGGCGGGTGGCCCGCTGCCCGGCCGGTGGCCTTTATTTTCACTTCTTTTCTCTTTCCTCTTCCACATGCTTGCGCTTCAGCTAGATGCCCCGCACCAGCCCGCCGTGGCCCGCGACATTCCCACTCCCGAGCCCGCCGCCGGCGAAATCCTCGTCAAGCTGCACGCCGCCGCCCTCAACCACCGCGACGTCTGGATTCAGAAAGGCCAGTACGCGGGCATCAAGCTGCCCTGCACGCTGGGCGCCGACGGCGCGGGCGAAATCGCGGGCCTGGGCGCGGGCGTCGAGGGCTGGCAGGTGGGTGCGCCCGTCATCCTCTACCCCGGCGTAGAGTGGGGCGACGCCCCGCAGGCCCAGGGCCGCAACTTCCGGGTGCTGGGGATGCCCGACCCCGGCACCTTTGCCGAATACACCACGGCGGCGGCGCGCTACGTGCGCCCCCGCCCCGCGCACCTCAGCGCCGAGCAGGCCGCCGCCCTGCCGCTGGCCGGCCTCACGGCCTACCGCGCGGCCTTCGAGCGGGCGCGGGTGCAGCCCGGCGAGCGCGTGCTCGTGACGGGCGTGGGCGGCGGTGTGGCGCAGCTGGCCGCGCAGTTTTGCGCCGCGGCCGGGGCTGAGGTGTGGGTAACTTCCGGCGACGACGACAAGCTGACCCGCGCCCTGGCCCTGCCGCTGGGCCTGCGCGGCGGCATCAACTACCGCCAGGACCACTGGGTGCGGACGCTCACGCAGGGCATCGGCCGGGGCTTCGACGTGATTATCGACAGCGCGGCCGGCGACGCCTTCGGCACGCTGCTCGACGCGGCGGCCCCCGGCGGGCGCCTCGTGTTCTACGGGGCTACGCTGGGCAACATCCCCAACCTGCCCGCCGCCAAGGTCTTCTGGAAGCAGCTCAGCATCCTGGGCACGTCGATGGGTTCGGAGCAGGATTTCGACGCCATGCTGGCCTTCGTCAACGAGCACCAGCTCGTGCCGGTGGTCGATAAAACCTTTCCGCTCGCCGAGGGCGAAGCCGCCCTGCGCTACCTCGAAGCCGGCCAGCAGCTCGGCAAGGTGGTGCTGGCGTTCTAGCCGGCGCTTTCATTAACTCAAAAGGCCCTGACTACGTGGTAGTCAGGGCCTTCTTGCTTCATCAGCTAGCAAAACTGGTAGTAAGGCCGCTAAACCATGATAGAACGTTCTGCTTCACTGCGTTCAGCAGGGCGTTCTATCATGGTTTAGCGGCCTTATAAAACAGCCGCGCCGACCGCTTACTTCTTGTGGTACCCGCTGTTCAGGTACGCCAGCACGGGCGAGGTGATGTCGAGGCCTTTCTCGCCGTAGGCAATGGTGCCGCTGGGGGCGGCGATGAGTATCATCTTGTAGCCGTGCAGCTTGCCGTAGGCTTCCACCTTTTTGTTCACGCTTTCGAGCACGGTCTGGGTGAGCTTGCCCTCAGCTTCCTGGGCCTGGGCCTGGATTTTCTGCTGCTCCACGGCGCCCTGCTGCTGCTTTTGCTGAAGCTGCTGCTCGGCGGCGGCGCGCTGCTCGGGGGTGAGGCCGGGCGCCGACTTCTGGTACGCCTCCACGGCCGTGCGGAAGCTGCTCACGAGCGCCTGGTTCTGGCGCTCCCAGCCCTTGGCCTTGCCCTCGAAGGCGCGGCGGGCGTCTTTCATACCCTGATAGCCATCAAGCAGCTTGGCCGACTCCACGTACACAATAGCGCCGGCGGCCGGGGCCGGGCCAGCGGGCGCGGCGGCTACGGCGGGCGTTACGTCGGCGGCAGCCGGGGCAGCTTCGGCTACGGGCGCGCTGGCGGTGGTGTCGGCGGCCGGGGCGGCCTCTTCGGTCGCGGCTACCGGGGCCACGGCGGGCGCGGCGGCCGGCCGCTGGTTGAAATGCAGGAAGTACAGCACCGCCACCGCTACGAGCAGCACGGCATTAAAAGCTAGTTGGGCAGGGTTTTTCATGGTAGCAAAGGTAGAGGCGGGGGGTGGGTAATGGGCAATAGGTAATGGGTACTACTGACCTCACAGGCATTAGGCCGATTACCCATTACCTACTACCCAATGCCCATTACTCCTAAGCTGGCATGGCCAGGTGCAGCAGCGCGTCGCCCTGGTTGACCACCGGCATGTGGTTGAGGCCGATGACGTAGCCGCTCACCGGCGACTCCAGGCGCACGGCTTGCTCGCCGTAGGGGTCGGCCACGGAGCCGTATAGCTGGCCCTTCTCTACGTAGTCGCCCAGCGCCACGTGCGCCCGAAACAGGCCCGCGTAGCGCGCCCGCAGCCAGCGGTGGCGGTGGCACACGATGTTGGGCCGGGCCGGGGCCGGGCCCTCGGGGCCCATGCCCAGGTGGTGCATCACCCGCAGGGTGCCCGCAATGGCCTCCCCAATGCCCACCTCGTCGAGGCGCAGGCTCTCGCCGGTTTCGTACACGATAATGGGCTTGCCCAGCGCGTGGGCCGTGCCGCGCAGCGAGCCGGTGCGCAGCCGGGCGTGCAGGGTAAAGGGCGCCGCGAAGGCTGCCGCCAGCGCATCAACGGCCGGCTCCTGGCCCAGCAGGCAGCGCAGCTGCGGGTGGTTGGCCCGCGCCTTGCCGCCGGTATGAAAGTCGATGCCGTAGTCCACGAGCGGCATAATCTCGCGCATGAAGCGGTGGGCCACCCGGCTGGCCAGCGAGCCGCGCGGGTGCCCCGGAAACGAGCGGTTCACGTCCTTGCCGTCGGGCACCTCGCGGCTGAAGTTGAGAAAGCCGTAGATGTTGAGAATCGGGATGGCGATGATGGTGCCGCGCGTGGGGTTGAGCAGGTTGCGCCGGATGAGGCGCCGGATGGTTTCGATGCCATTTACCTCGTCGCCGTGCATGCCGGCCATCAGCAGCAGCACCGGGCCGGGCTCCGTGGAGCGAATGATGTGCACCGGCACGTCGATAACCGTGCCCGAGGGCAGCCGCGAAATAACCAGCCGCGTGAGCACCCGCTCGCCGGGCCGAATGTGCAGGCCATTGAGGGCCAGGGAAGTATCAGGTATCATTGCCAGGCGCCGGCCGCCCGGGGCGGCCCGGCGTAGTTGTTGCCAGGGAGAAAGCCCGCCGCCGTTCAAGAATCCGGCCAAGTACGTTAGGGCGGCCTAGGGTACAGCTTTAGGCGGCGTCGGGCGCGGAGTCGGGGGCCGCCTTCTGGCGCTTGGGCTTGATTTTGCCGCCGCGCTTGCGCAGGGTGAGGGCGGCCGTGTAGTCGATGATGCGGCCCGCAATGTCGAGGCCGGTAGCCTTTTCGATGCCTTCGAGGCCGGGCGAGGAGTTTACTTCCAGCACCAGCGGGCCGCGCTTGCTTTGCAGCATATCCACGCCGGCCACGCCCAGGCCCAGGGCCTTGGTAGCCAGCAGGGCGGCGGCCTTTTCGGCGCGGCTCAGCTTGACGAGCGTGCCGGTGCCGCCCCGGTGCAGGTTCGAGCGAAACTCGCCCTCCTTGCCCTGGCGGCGCATGGCGCCCACCACTTCGCCATCGACCACGAAGGCACGTACGTCGGCCCCCTTCGCCTCCCCGATAAACTCCTGCACCAGGATGCGGGCCTTGAGGTTGTGAAACGCCTCAATCACCGACTGCGCGGCCTTGGCGCTCTCGGCCAGCACCACGCCCAGGCCCTGCGTGCCTTCGAGCAGCTTGATGATGACCGGCGCACCGCCCACGTGCTCGATGAGGGCGGGCAACTCGTCGGTGTCGTTGGTAAAGGCCGTTTTGGGCATCCCCACCCCGGCGCGGCTCAGTATCTGCATCGAACGCAGCTTATCCCGGGAGCGCACGATGGCCTGGCTGTCCACGGCCGTGCGCACCTTCATCATCTCGAACTGCCGCACCACGGCCGTGCCGTAGAACGTGACGGAGGCCCCGATGCGCGGGATAACGGCGTCGGGCCGCTCCAGCACCTGGCCCCGGTAGAGGATGCTGGGCTGGCCTTTTTCGAGCACCAGGTTGCAGCGCAGGTGGTCAAGCACCTGGGCCTCGTGGCCGCGCGCAAGGGCCGCCGCTACCAGGCGCTTGGTGGAGTACGAGTTGGGTTCGCGTGAGAGAATGGCCAGTTTCATAGAAAAGGGGTAGGCGGGGCGCAGGGCAGTGGGTGGGGCAGGCAGCCCGGCCGGGCAAGCGCCACCGTAAGCGGGGGCTGGCCCAAGGGCAAGTCTGTTTTCTTCCTGAATTTCGCTACCAAACTACGCCCGAACTCTGCCATCGTCGCTGGCAGTGGCGGGCGGCAGCCCGGCAGCGGCCCGGCGCTCAGCCTGATACGACATATCGCGCCGCGCCACATCCACCACAAAGCGGCCCTGCCGCAGCAGCGCTCGCCCCAGCAGCACGGGGTGCTTGAGGTCGGAGCGGTCGGCCAGCGAAAACTCGGTGCTGAAGTCCTGCCCATACAGCCGCACCACCGTGCGGATGACGTAGCGCGCCTGCACCTCGCCGTTGGAGGAGCGGATGTTGCGCTGCGCAAACTCGCCGAAGGCCAGCGCCCGGCCATCGGTGGCGGGGTGCTCGGGGTCGAGCAGGCGCACGTGCAGCACCGGCCGCCCGGTGGCCGGGTCGGGCGCCAGGCGCAGGTCGGCGCAGTGAATGGCGCTGGTGTACGCCCCCGTATCGACCTTGGCCACCACGCCCCGCAGCCCCAGGGCCGGCAGGTCTATCAGCTCGCGGCGACCGAGCAGGCGTTTGGGCGGGCGCTTCTTCATCAAGGTAGGAGCTATGAATTAAGAGTTATGAGTTGGCCCGTGGGCCGGCAAGATACACGCAGGCTGCCTACCGCGTAGCCTGCTGGGCAGGGGCAGCCCGCCAGACCTACTTCATAACTCATAACTCCTACCTCATCTCTTTATACCTCATAGCTCCCCTTGGCCCGCAGGCGCTCGTATTCGCGCTGCGTGCGCTCGCCCCGGTTGAGGCTGCCGTAGGCGGCCAAGCCCTGCGCGGCCAGGCCCACGCCCCAAAACACGGTAGACCAGATGGGCCAGGGCAGGTAGTCGTGGTGGTGGCGCCCCTCGAAGGGCTCGGTCGTAAAGGCCCACAGCAGCCACAGCCCCACGTTGACGACCAAGTAGGTAAGCAGGTGGCCCTGAAACTTGGTGCGGGCCTTGGCTATCTGCCACAGGCGTTGGTCGCGCAGGGTGTCGGGGGCGAGGGCGAGGCGGCGGGGCTGCATGGCGTGCGGGGGTTAGGAGGCGTTGAAGAAGATGGTCAAATGTAGATTTGGTCTTCCCGAGGCCCAAGCGCTTCTTCCCCAAACGGTAGTTTCGCGGTCCCAAACGGTAAAAACCGGCCCCCGGTCGTTGCGCAGCTTTCGCCATTCTTCTCCCGCTTTTGCGATGACTACCCCCTCCCCCACCCGCCTGCGCGCCTGGCAGGGCGACATTACCAAGCTCGCCACCACGGCCATCGTCAACGCCGCCAACTCGTCTTTGCTCGGCGGCGGGGGCGTCGATGGGGCCATTCACCGGGCGGCCGGGCCGCAGCTCCTGGCCGAGTGCCAGCGCATCCGGGCCCGGCAGGGCGGCTGCCGCACCGGCGAGGCCGTGCTCACCACCGGTGGGCGGCTGCCCGCCCCCTACGTCATCCACACCGTCGGCCCCGTCTGGAACGGCGGCCACAAGGGCGAGCCCGACCTACTGGCCGCCTGCTACCGCCACAGCCTGCGCCTGGCCCTGGACCACGAGCTGGCCTCGGTGGCCTTCCCCGGCATCAGCACCGGCATCTATGGCTACCCCAAGGCCGAGGCCGCCGCCCTGGCCGTGCGCGAGGTGCGGCAGTGGCTGGCCGCCCACCCGTGGCCCCAGGAGGTCGTGTTCGTCGCCTTCGATGCCGAGAGCCTGCGCCTGTATGAGCAGGAATTGGCGCCGCCCGCCTAAGTCTCTACACCGCTACCCCGATGCCTTCCACCCTATCGGCCACCTGGCGCATGAGCCAGAGCGGCGTGCTGGTGGCCCCGCAAATGCCCACCGAGGTGCAGCCCGCAAACCACGCCTCGTCCAGCTCGTTTTCGTTTTCGATGAAGTAGCTGCGCGGATTCACCGCGTTCACCACCGAAAACAGGGCCTTGCCGTTCGAGCTTTTGCGTCCGCTCACAAACAGGATAACGTCGTGCTCCAGGGCAAAGCGCGCCAGTTGGGGCTCGCGGTTGCTCACCTGCCGGCAAATGCTGTCGTTGGCGTCGAAGCTTTCGAGCGCGCCGCCGGCCGCCGCAATGCGCCCCTCTATCAGGGCCTTCATCTTGTAGAAGCCGGCCGTGCTCTTGGTCGTCTGGCTAAAGAGCGTGACGGGCCGCGCGAAGTCAATCTGGTCGAGGTCGGCCTCCGTCATCACGATGAGCGCTTGGTTGCGCGTCTGGCCCGTGAGGCCGATGACTTCGGCGTGGCCGGGCTGGCCGTATATCACCACCTGGCCGTTTTCGCGGGTAGTGGCGTCGTAGGCGTGCTTCACGCGGTTTTGCAGCTTGAGCACCACCGGGCAGCTGGCGTCAATCAGCTCCAGGTTGTTTTGCAGGGCCAATTGGTACGTTTCGGGCGGCTCGCCGTGGGCCCGAATCAGCACCTTGCAGTCGTGCAGGGTGCCGAGCTGCTCGCGGTCTATCACGCGCAGGCCCTGCTGGTGCAGGCGCTCCACCTCCATGCGGTTGTGCACGATGTCGCCGAGGCAGTAGAGCGTGCCCGCGCCGTGGCGCAGCTCGTCTTCCGCCATCTGGATGGCGAACTCCACTCCGAAACAATACCCAGAGTTTTTATCGATGGTTACCTGCATGTTAGCTGTCAAACCCCCCGATAAGCCCTTGGGTTTGCTACCCACAAAGGTACGAACCCGGCGGGCGCCGGGGGGCGGCGGCCCGGCACAGCCCCCGCCGGGCCGGGCCACAATCCGCGCCGGGCCCCTCATTTTGCATAATTCCGCTACGGCGGGCGCGCCCGGCGGCCCCGGCCCGTTCGAGGCCCGTTCGTTGTGCGTTCGAAGAAGGCTCGTGCTGGCCGGGGGGCGGGCCAATGGGCGCCGGATTGCATTTTGGCGGGGTGGCCGGGTGCAAGCCGCCGGGCACCGAACTTTGCCGGCCCACTCCCGGCCCATGCTGTTCAACTCGCTTCACTTTCTCGTCTTTTTTCCGCTGGTCGTCGGGCTGTACTTCGGCCTGCCGGCGCGCTGGCGGGCGCCCCTGCTGCTAGCGGCCAGCTACTACTTTTACCTGAGCTGGCGGCCCATCTACGGGCTGCTGCTGGCGGCCACCACCCTGCTCGACTATTTCAGCGGGGTGCGCATGAGCCGGCTGGCCACCCCGGCGCAGCGCCGCCCCTGGCTCTACCTCAGCCTGGCCAGCAACCTGGGCACGCTGTTCGTGTTCAAGTACTTCAACTTCTTTACCGAGGCCGCCGTGGCGCTGGCCGGGCTGCTGCACCTGCCGCTGGCCGCCCCCACCCTGGCGCTGGCCCTGCCGGTGGGCGTGTCATTCTACACGTTTCAGTCGGTGGCCTACATCGTCGATGTGTACCAGGGCAAGCTCGAAGCCGAGCAAAACCTGGGGCGGTTTGCGCTCTTCGTGGCCTTCTGGCCGCAGCTCGTGGCCGGCCCCATCGAGCGGGGCGCCCAAATGCTGCCCCAGCTGCGCCGCACCTACGGCTTCGACTACGGCCGCGTGGCCAGCGGCCTGCGCCTCATGGCCTGGGGCATGTTTAAGAAGGTGGTGCTCGCCGACCGCCTGGCCCAGATGGTAACGCCCATCTTCGACCACCCGCGCCAGTACCAGGGGCTGGCGCTGCTGCTGGCCGTGGCCGGCTTCACCATCCAGATTTACACCGACTTCTCGGGCTATACCGACCTGGCGCGCGGCGCGGCGCGGGTGCTGGGCTACCACCTGGTGCTCAATTTTCGGCAGCCCTACTTTGCCGCCTCGGTGGGCGACTTCTGGCGGCGCTGGCACATGTCGCTCTCGGGCTGGTTCCGGGACTACGTGTACATTCCGCTCGGCGGCAACCGGCGCGGCCCCGTGCGGCGCTACGCCAACCTGTTCACGGTGTTCCTGCTCAGCGGCCTCTGGCACGGCGCCAGCTGGACGTTTGTGGCCTGGGGCGCCCTGCACGGCCTGTTCCTGGTCACCGAAAGCCTCACCGCCCCCGCCCGCGCCGCGCTGGCGCGCGGCCTGGGGCTGGCGGCCCGCCCGCGCCTGCTGCACGCGCTGGGCATTGCCACCACCCTCGCGCTGGTGGCCTACGCCTGGATATTCTTCCGCGCCAACTCCCTGGCCGATGCCTGGTACATCAGCACGCACCTCTTCCGGGGCTGGGGGGCGCTCACCGGCCACGAGGCCGCCCTCACGGTGGCGCGCTTCCTGCTGGCCTACCCGCCCGAAGCCGCCGTGACGGCCGCCGCCGGCGCCCTGCTGCTGGCCGTAGACCTGCGCCAGGAGCTGCCCGCGCTGGCCGCCCGCTGGGGCCGGCCGGCCGCCCCGGTGCGCTGGGCCGGTTACCTGGCCCTGCTGCTGGCCATCGTGTTTTTGGGGTTCTTCAACAGCACCCAGTTCATCTACTTCCAGTTTTAACGGGCCATGCGCAAGCTGCTGCTTCAACTTTTGCTGCTGCTGGGGGCCGTGGCCGCCGTGGCGGCGGCCACGCTGGTGCCGGCCCTCCAACGCCCCTACCTCGACGCGTTCTACGAGCGCTTTACCACGCCACCGGCGGCCTCGCTGGTGCTGGGCACCTCGCGGGCGGCGCAGGGCATTCAGCCGGCCGTGCTGCGGGCGCGGCTGGGCCAGCGCTTCGAGGGCCCGTGGCTGAACTACGCCTTCACGCTCTACGAGTCGCCCTACGGGCCGGCCTACGTGGCCAGCGTGCGGCGCAAGCTGCGGCCCGAGGCGCGCCACGGGCTGTTCGTGGTGGCCGTTGACCCCTGGGCGCTGTCGAGCAACCAGCCCCGCCAGCCGGGCACGGCGCCCACCTTCCCCGAGGATAACCTCATGATTGGCCAGCTCCAGCAAGTGAGCCAAAAGCCCAACCTGGGCTACCTGGCCCACTTCCTGCACCAGCCCTTCTACCGGGTGCTGCTGCACGACACCACTTCCGTCGAGCGCCTCCACCCCGATGGCTGGCTCGAAATCGTGCTGCCGCCCCCCACCACCGACACCGCCCTGCTGCGCCAGCGCGTGGCCCGCAAGCTCGTGGCCTACCACACCCTGGTAGCCACCAGCCACCTCTCGGCCGAGCGTCTGGCCAGCCTGCGCCAGCTCATTGCCCTGCTCAAGCCCCACGGCCAGGTGGTGGTGGTGCGCCTGCCCACCGGCCCGGCGATGGTGGCCCTCGAAAACCAGTACCAGCCGGCCTTCGACCAGCTCATGCGCCAAACCACCACGGCCCTGGGCGTGCCCTACCTCGATTACCTCACCCAGCCCTACACCACCACCGATGGCAACCACCTCTGGCGCGGCGCCGCCCACCGCTTCAGCCAGCGCCTAGCCGACGACATCGCCCGGCTACCTCACTGATAAATAGGCAATAAGTAATGGGTAGTAGGTACTACCGTTCAAGAAAAAAGAACGGCAGTACCTACTACCCATTACTTATTGCCTAGTAATTAGCGGGCATTCACCTTGTGGGCGTAGGCCGCGAAGAGGGCCGACGATACCTTGTCGAGCACAAAATCGACCTGCTCGGTAATGGTGATGTGCGTGGTATCGAGCAGCACGGCATCGGCGGCGCGGCGCAGCGGGCTCTCGGCGCGGGTCGAGTCGATGTGGTCGCGCTTGCGCAGGTTTTCGATAATCTCGTCGAGCGGCACTAGCTCGCCCTTGGCGGCCAGCTCATCCTGCCGGCGCTGGGCGCGGATGGTAACGTCGGCGGTCATAAAAATCTTGACTTCCGCGTCGGGGAAGACGGTGGTGCCGATGTCGCGGCCATCCATCACCACGGCGCGCTTGCGGCCGAGCTGCTGCTGCTGGGCCACCATGGCGTGGCGCACCTGGGCAATTACCGACACTTCGCTCACGGAATTGGAAATTCGCATCTGGCGAATATCGTCCTCCCGGATGGCGTCGTTCAGGCACAGCTCGTTGCGGCCCGTGCGACGGTTGCGCTTAAAGCTGATGCGGATATCGTGGCGCAGGGCGTGCTCCACGCGCGCCATATCATCGAAGGCAATGCCGTTTTCCAGCAGGAAAAGCGTCACGCCCCGGTACATGGCGCCGGTGTCGAGGTATGCGTAGTGCAGCGTAGCGGCAACTGCCTTAGCAGTAGTACTTTTGCCACACGAGGAATAGCCATCAATGGCGATTACGAGGTTCTTCATAAACACAGCGGATTCGGCCATTGGCCCCGCAAGATTACGAAATCCAGCGCTTTTTTGCCCCGGCGGCGCTCACCAGCCGCTGCGGCACCGACGCAAAAAAGGCCGCTACCGAGGCCGCGGAGCCGTTATCCAGCTGCTGATTAACCAAATAAAAAGGGTTAAAAAAAAGCCGGTTAGCCAGGCCTACGCCCGTGCTACCGTCGGGGCCGGCCGCCCATTCGGCGTGGTAGGTGCTCACCAGGCACTGCCCCAGAAAGCAGCCCAGCGCCGTGACGAGGCCCGTGCGGTCGGCCGACTGCGCGGGCAGCCCGGCGCGCTGTACTTCCAGAAAGTGGTCCAGCTCCAGCACGGCGGCGGCGTTGTAGGCGGGCAAGCCCAGTTGCTGGCGCACCTGCTCGGCGGCGGCGTGCAGGGCGGTAACTTCGGGGGCATTTTCGGGCATGGGGGCGGGGGCTGAACGGGCCGGGCGGCGGCCAGGGTGGCCGCCGCCCGGCGCGAAGGTACCAGCCGCTACTTGGCCGCCGTGCGGGTGGGATTGGCGCTTTTCCAGCGGCCGTAGGCCGTCAGCAGGTCGGGCAGCTGGTCAGGTATGATTTTGGGGTCTAGCTCCAGTTGCTGCGACAGGGCCTGGTAGTCGCGCAGGGTTTTGGCCAGCGCCACCCGAAACAGCGTGTTGTTGGCGGGCAGCACCGTGGGCAGCTCGCCCGGCCGGGTTAGCACGGTGTAGGCGATGGCGGGGCTGGGCGCGGCCAGGTAAGCCACGTACTCGCCCACCTGGAAGCCGCCGCGCCGGTAAAGCTGGCGCACAAACGCGCTGCGTAGGTGCTGGGCCGGCCGGGGCACGTCTAGCTCGCGCACCGTGGCAAACGTGTCGCGCCCCACCACGAAGGCCCGCACGCTATCGGCCGGGTACACCAGCGGGTATTGCGGCTTGTGGTCAGCGTCGCTCACGCTCAGATTTTGGGCGTCATACAGCAGCTTGCCCCGCTGCCAGTCGCCGTGCCGGAGCTGATACGAGCCGCCGCGAAAGCTCGTGGGCAGCGGGCGCGGGGCAGCCGGCGCCGCGGGCGCAGTCGGGGCCTGAGCGGCCGCGGGGCCGGCCACCAATAGTAATAATCCTAATTTGTAAAAATTTGTCATTCGTTAGCGGGCTGCATGAAGTTCATAAACAGCGGCTAACATAGGGGCAAAAATCCTGAATACAATAAACTTATTTCAGGCGGGGGCTAGTGCCCACACGGGCAGGGCACCGATTTGCCCCCACTGTGGTGTTTATACCACCGGGTTTTCTGCGAGAGCGAGCCGTGGCCAGCGCAGCCACTGGTGGCCAGCGAGGCCAGCAGGGCCAGCAAAAGGGCTGGGCGGGCCAGCAAATGAGCATTTAGCGATAGCTTCACGGCACGTTTTTTTACAAATTTACTTTCTCCGCCCCGGTTTGCCATGCGGCCGGGGCCCAACTTCTTCTCCCCGAACGGTATGGCGGCTGATTTCGTGCTTTCTGTTAATCTGGTTGATATTCTGGCCCGCACGGTGGGCCCGGCCACGCTGCGTGTGGTGGCGGGCCGCGTGGCGGCCATCGCGCCCGTGGCGGGCGCCGGCGGCCCCGACCCGGCCCTGCCCTACGCCCTGCCCGGCTTTGTCGATGCCCACGTGCACGTAGAAAGCTCCCTGCTGGTGCCCAGCGAGTTTGCGCGGCTGGCCCTGGCGCACGGCACAGTGGCCACCGTGAGCGACCCCCACGAAATCGGCAACGTGCTGGGTGTGGCCGGCGTGCAGTACATGCTGGACAATGCGGCGGCCGGGCCGTTCAAGTTTTGCTTTGGCGCGCCGAGCTGCGTGCCGGCCACGCCGTTTGAGACGGCGGGCGCCACCATCACGGCCCGGGATATCGAGCAGCTGTTTCAAAACCCCCAAATCGGCTACTTGGCCGAGATGATGAACTGGCCCGGCGTGCTGCACCGCGACCCCGAGGTGCTCGAAAAAATCGAGCTGGCCCACCGCTACGGCCGCCCCGTGGATGGCCACGCCCCCGGCCTGCACGGCGACGATGCCGAGCGCTACGCCAGCGCCGGCATCAGCACCGACCACGAGTGCTTTACGGCCGCCGAGGCGCGCGACAAGCTGGCGGCGGGCATGAAAATCCTGATTCGGGAAGGCTCGGCGGCGCGCAACTTCGATGCCCTCATCGAGCTGCTGCCCCAGCACTACGAGCAGCTCATGTTCTGCTCCGACGACAAGCACCCCGATACCCTGCTGCTGGGCCACATCAACCAACTGGTGCAGCGCGCCGTGGCGCTGGGCTACAGCGTGTTCGACGTGCTGCAAGTGGCCTGCCTCAACCCCGTGGCGCACTACAAGCTGCCCGTGGGCCAGCTGCGCGTGGGTGACCCGGCCGACTTTATCCTGGTCGATAACCTGACCGATTTTCGGGTGCAGCAAACCTACCTCGACGGTGCGCTGGTGGCCGAAGCCGGCGAGTGCCTGCTGCCCCGCACGCCGGTGGCGCTTACCAATAATTTTCACGCCCAGCCCATCGGGGCGGCCGCGCTGGCCAAGCCCCTAGCTGGCCCCGCCCCGGCCGACGGCCGGGCCACTTTCCCCGTCATTGAGTGCTTCGATGGCCAGTTAATTACCGCCCGGCGCGATTTAGCGCTGCCCGTGGCGTCGGGCCAGCTTCAGCCCGACCCGGCGCAGGATATTCTCAAGCTCGTGGTGCTCAACCGCTACACGCCCGGCGCGGCACCGGCCGTGGCCTTTATCAAGGGCTTTGGGCTGGCGGCGGGCGCGCTGGCCAGCAGCGTGGGCCACGACTCGCACAATATCACGGCCGTGGGCTACGATGACGAGAGCCTGGCTCGCGCCATCAACCTGGTGGTGGCGGCCCAGGGCGGCCTGGCGGCCGTGGGGCCGGCCGGCGCCGCGCACGTACTGCCGCTGCCCGTGGCGGGCCTCATGTCGGACTGCCCCGGGCCCGAGGTGGCGGCGGCCTACTCCACCCTCGACGACTTTGCCAAGACCCAGCTCGGCTCGGGCCTGCAAGCGCCGTTCATGACGCTGTCGTTCATGGCACTGCTCGTTATTCCCAGCCTCAAGCTCAGCGACAAAGGCCTGTTCGACGGCGAGAAATTTGAGTTTGTGTAGCAACTAAAATCCGGCGCCCACAAAAAAGGGTCGTTCTGCTGTGCAGAACGACCCTTTTTTGACTTGCCCGCTAAATTAGCTCGGCGTGAAACGCTTGTTCAGCAGGCGCTGCATTTTTTCCTCGGTGAGGGGCTTGGTGAGGTATTCCACGTTGGGATACTGGGCCACGCGGGCGGTGTCGGCGGCGTGCATGGAGGTGGTGAGCACGGCTACCACGGTGCGCTCCTGCGCGGCGGTGGGCAGCTGGCTGTAGCGCTCCAGAAAGTCGAAGCCGCTCATGCCGGGCATCTTCAGGTCCACAAACACCAAGTCGGGTATGGTTTCGGGGTGCTGGTCGCCCCACAAAAACTGCGACGCCTCATCGGCCTTCGTAAAAGAACTGACCTGCCGCGCTACGCCCAGGCGGCTTAGCAGCCGGTTGTTCAGGAAGCTCGTCGTCTCGTTGTCCTCTATCAGCACGATATGGTTGAGCGCGTCGGTCATATAAGCATCTTAATTTGAAGTAACGAAGTTAATCCAAGCCCTTCGCTTTAGCAAGCTGCGCGGCTGGTTAGAGCCAGCCCTGAGCGGCCATCCACTCGTCGTTGTAAATCTTGCCTAGGTAGCGCGTGCCGTGGTCGGGCAGGATGATAACCATCGTATCCTCCTCCGTGAGGTGTTCGCGGGCGTATTCCAGGGCGCCAAACACGGCCGAGCCGCAGCTCCAGCCCACAAACAGACCTTCTTCCTTAGCCAGCCGGCGCGTCATGAGCGCGGCGTCTTTATCCGCCACCTTGATGAACTGGTCGATGACGTCAAAGTTGACGTTTTTGGGCAGAATATCCTCGCCGATGCCTTCGGTTTTGTAAGGATAAATCTCATTTTCGTCGAAAATGCCCGTTTCCTTGTACTTCTTGAACACCGAGCCGTAGGTATCGAGGCCCAGGGTGAAGATGTTGGGATTCTGCTCCTTAAGGTACTTGCTACTGCCGCAGATGGTGCCGCCCGTGCCCACGCCGGCCGCCAGGTGCGTGATTTTGCCTTCGGTGCCAGCCCAGATTTCGGGGCCCGTGGTTTCGTAGTGCGCCGCTGTATTCGAGAGGTTGTCGTACTGGTTGGGGTAGAACGAGTTGGGCGTTTCCTGGTTCAGGCGCCGGGCCACCGAGTAGTAGCTGCGCGGGTCGTCGGGGGCCACATCCACGGGGCATACCACCACCTCGGCGCCCACGGCGCGCAGGATGTCCTGCTTTTCCTTGCTCTGCTTGTCGCTCATCACAAACACCGTTTTGTAGCCTTTGGCGATGGCGGCCAGGGCCAGGCCCATGCCGGTGTTGCCGCTGGTGCCCTCGATGATGGTGCCGCCGGGCTGGATGAGGCCGGCCTTTTCGGCATCTTCCAGCATGCGCAGGGCCATGCGGTCCTTCACCGAGTTGCCGGGGTTAAAGTACTCGACCTTAGCCAGAATGGTACCCTTGATGCCGTCGGTGACTTTGTTGAGCTTTACGAGCGGCGTGTTGCCGAGCGTGTCGATAATATGGTTGAAATACATGTTGCCAGGTGGGGAGAGTGTATGCGCCAGTGGGACCACAAAGGTAAGAACCCGGCCGGGCGGGGGCCGGGGTGTGCGCATTGGGCGCGCCGGCCCTACTTTTGCCCCAGTTCATTCTCCCCAACAAGTTAGCCGCCCATGAGCGTTCTCGTCAACAAAGATTCCAAGGTCATCGTGCAGGGCTTCACCGGCTCCGAAGGCTCGTTCCATGCCCAGCAAATGATGGATTACGGCACCCAGGTAGTGGGCGGCGTTACGCCCGGCAAGGGCGGCACCGAGCACCTCGGCCGGCCCGTGTTCAACACCGTAGCCGATGCCGTGGCCGCTACCCAGGCCGATACCAGCATCATTTTCGTGCCCCCGGCGTTCGCCGCCGACGCTATTCTGGAAGCCGCGCAGGCCGGCATTAAAGTAATCGTGACCATCACGGAAGGCATTCCGACCAAGGACATGATTGCCGTGAAGCACTACCTCAAGGACCGCCCCGGCATCACGATGGTGGGCCCCAACTGCCCCGGCGTGATTACGGCCGGCGAGTGCAAGGTGGGCATCATGCCCGGCTTTATCTTCTCGAAAGGCAAAATCGGCATCGTGTCGAAGTCGGGCACGCTGACCTACGAGGCAGTAGACCAGCTTACGAAGGCTGGCCTGGGCCAGACCACGGCCATCGGCATCGGCGGCGACCCCATCATCGGCACCACCACCAAGCAGGCGGTCGAATTGCTGATGAACGACCCCGAGACGGAAGGCATCGTGATGATTGGCGAAATCGGCGGCGGCATGGAAGCCGAAGCCGCCCGCTGGATTAAGGAGACCGGCAACAAGAAGCCCGTCGTGGGCTTCATCGCCGGCCAAACCGCGCCTCCCGGCCGCCGCATGGGCCACGCCGGCGCCATCGTAGGCGGCGCCGACGACACGGCTGCCGCCAAAATGGCCATCATGCGCGAGTGCGGCATCCACGTCGTGGATTCGCCCGCCGAGATTGGCGACACCATGCTCCGTGTGCTGGGCGGCAAGTAAGCCTTGCCCATTGTTGAACTGAAAAAGCCGCTGCCTATCCTGGCAGCGGCTTTTTTGGTATTATCCGTGTGCGGCTGGCGCTTGTATTTCTGACTTTCTGGGGCAGGTTGGTGTGAGTGGACACAAGAGCAAAAATCTGCTCTGGCAGCGCTTCGCCACCGCCAGAGCAGACGCCCCTGGTAGAAGCCAGCCTCCGGCATCGCCCTGGCTTTCGCAAAAGCGACACCTAATTTTGCCCGCGCCACTTCACTAAATCGGGCCGAAATACCACGCCCACGCTCACGAGCGCCGACACGGGCGCGGTGCGCTTGTTCAAAGATTCGTCAGCCTCGCGCCGGGTGGGCAGCGACAGCCCCAGCGTGCCCTGGCCCTGCACTACGCCGTGCCCGACGCGCACAAACAGGGTGGGCTCTAGGAAGAAGCGGTTGGCCGGCGCCAGGGGCTGGCTGTCGAAGGTGAGCCGGCTGTAATCAACGAAAGTGCCGCGCACGGAGGCCCCCGCCCGCACGGCGGGGCTGATGGGCCGGGCGGCGTATAGCTGCCCATAATAGCGCCAATACTGCGCCTCGTAGTGCCCCGACACGTAGGGTAACGGAATGGGCAGGTAGATGGACGGGATGGCAAAATCGATGCTGTGCAGGCTCACGCTGGCCACCCCCGCCCCACCCACGGCCGCCAGGTACCAGGCCGAGCGCTCGGAGGGCGCCCGGTAGCAGCCCAGCCCCAGCCCTGCCTGGCGGTGCCAGTCTTGGTAGTTGGTAGTGACGCTGTTAGTAGTCGTTTCCGTCGTGCTGCCCTGGAAGCCCGACTCGGCGCTGACCAGCAGGTGCCCGGTGGGTGCCCAGGCCGCGCCGGTTTCGAATGAGTTAATCCCGCGCAGCCCGGCGGTAAGCTCCACCTGGCCTTTTTCGAGCAGGGGCGTGCCGGGCACGGTGGGCACGTACACCGCGCAGCTACCCAGCGCCAAGCCAGTAATCAAGGGGAGTACGTAACGAATTTTCACGATAGAAAAGCGGTGAAGAGACTAAGAAAAAGGCAATCCAAAGAACCGGCAAATCTTAAGAGTAGCGCAAGGCTATTTGCGCGCAGCCCAGACTTCAGCCCACGATTGCAAGCGTGCTAAGCATAACCTTTTGGGGGCGTAAACCAGGTTTTCGGTCACCTTTGGCGGGACTTCAGCCAGCTTACCAGCCGACCGCTTTTGGCGAGCGAAGAGCGCACGGACCGGGCTGCTTCGGGAGAGCCCTGGTGGCGGCCGAGCGTTGCAGCGGCAACCGGTCGCCGGCCGGTTTTCTGCGTATGCGGAGTAGCCACTCTTATTTCTGGCTTTGCTGTTTTATATGCCCGATTATTCCTGCGACGCGCTCATTATTGGTTCCGGCCAGGCCGGTAACCCCCTGGCCACGGCGCTGGCCGAAGCCGGCCGCACCGTCATCTTGGTCGAAGAGGCCCACCTGGGCGGCTCCTGCGTCAACTACGGCTGTGTGCCGACCAAAACTATTCTAGCCTCAGCCGAGCGACTGCACCAAGTGCGCACGGCCGGTGAGCTAGGCATCCGTCTGGGTGGCGTGGCCGAGGTAGACATGCCCGCCGTAATGGCCCGCAAGGATGCGCTGCTCGCCACCTCGCGCCACAATTTGAACCGGTCGTTTACCCAAGAGCACGAAAATATTACGGTGCTGCACGGCCACGCGGCCTTCACCGGCCCGCACGCCGTGCGGGTGCAGGAGACCTCGGAGCGCAGCCACACCGTGCAAGCCCGGCAAATTTTTATCAACACCGGCACTCGCCCCGCCGTGCCCGACGTACCCGGCCTGGCCGAGGTCAACTACCTCACCACCACTACGCTACTCGACATTCAGGAAGTACCCGAGCACCTGCTCATCCTGGGGGGCGGCTACATCGGACTGGAATTTGGGCAGATGTTTCGGCGCTTCGGCAGCCGCGTGAGCATCATCGAAACGGGCGCCCACCTGCTGGAGCACGAAGACGACGACGTGTGCGAATGCCTGCAAAGAGCCCTCACCGACGACGGCATCGAGCTGGTATTTGAGGCCCAGGCGCGGCGCGTATCGCGCAACGCGGCCGGCGAGTTGACCATCACCCTCGACACGCCGCACGGCGAGCGCCGCCTCCACGGCAGCCACCTGCTGGTGGCCACCGGCCGCCGCCCCAACTCGGATAGCCTCAACCTGGAGGCAGTGGGCATCAAGACTGATGAGAAGGGTTTTATTCAGGTAAACAGTAAGTTACAGACCGCTAAGCGCCACATTTACGCGCTGGGCGACGTGCACGGCGGGCCGCAGTTTACGCACATCAGCTACGACGACTTTCGGGTGGTGCGCGACAACCTCCTGCACCGGGGCCGCCGCTCGGCCAAGCAGCGCCCCCTGCCCTACTGCGTGTTTACCGACCCGCAGCTTGGCCGCATTGGCCTGAGCGAGAGCCAGGCCAACGAGCAGAAAATACCCTACCGGGTGTCCAAGCTGCCCGTCCGTAACATTGGGCGCGCCCAGCAAACGGGCCAGGAAACCGGCTTCTGGAAGGTGCTCGTGGGCCCCGACGACCGCATATTGGGGGCTGCCATCGTGGGTCCCGAAGCGGGCGACATCATGACTATCCTGCAAGTAGCTATGACGGGCCGCCTCCGCTACCAGCAGCTACAAAACATGGTTATCGCCCACCCCATCTGGGCCGAAGGGCTCAACGTGGTATGGAAAGAACTGAATTAATGGTTAATTTTTAATGATTAATTATTAATGAAAAAAGAGGTTAAGGCCGTTCAGTAAGCAGAACAGCCTTAACCCCTTTTTCATTAACAACAGTCAATTAACAATTACTAACTATTTTGCCTTTGCTACCCGCACGCCCACGGCCATGATGCCAGGCAACTGGTTTTGGCGCATGTACTGCTCCAGCATGAGCTTGTAGGTGCCGGCTTTGGCAAAGTGCTGGCGCGGCAGGGCCAGGAACTGGTGGTCGAAGATATCGCCCGCGCCCGCGCCGAGGGGCTCGCCGGTTTTGGGGTTCATGAGCACGAGCTGGTGCAGCAGGGCCGGGCCCACGGGGCGGCCGTCGGGGCCGGTCAGGGTGTGCTTGAGGTACAGGTTGTAGAACCCGTAGCCCGCGGCGTTGCGCACGTTGAAGTACACATCGTAGCGGGCCGCCGTATCGGCGATGGCAAACGTGAAGGTGGGTCGTTGCTGCACGTCCCACACGTAGGCATCGCCGGCGGGCGACTTCAGGTCCACGTTTTCCTCGTACACGCGGCCGGGGTCGCAGGCCGTGAGGACCAGCCCACCCAGCAGCGGCAGCAGGGCCAGCCCAACGCAACGGGCCAGGCCCTTAGCAACTAACAAACTGTTTTGCATATGCTTAAGAAGCACTGGGGGGAGTGGAAGCGGCCGGGTTGGCGCCGCCTTCGCCCCGGCGGCTGCCGCCGCGCCGGCCCCGGCTGCGGCCCTGGCCACCATCGGCGCGCGGCGCGGCCGGAGCATCGCCGCCCTCCCGGGGCGGGCGCGGCGCCTGGCCGGCCGACGGGTCGTTGCGGCGCGGGCGGGGCTCCTGGTCGGGGCGCGGCGCGGCGCTGGCATCGCCCGCGTCGCGGCTGCGCCCTCCCCGGCGGTTGAGGGGGCGGGCGGCGGCCCCGCGGCGGCCCCGCTGCTCGGCGGCACTGCCATCGGGAGCCGGGGTTGCAGTTGGGGCCGCCTCGCCTTGGGATGCGGCGGGCGGGCCCTCGGTGCGGGGCGGGCGGGGAGTACCCTCGGCGCGCGGGCGGCCGCCTTCCAGGCGCTCGCGGCGGCGGGGCTCGCGGCCTTCGCGCGCTTCGCGGGGCTCCCGCGCTTCGGTAGTGGAGGGGGCAGTGGTGCTGGCCTCAGGGCGCTCCTTGCGCTTGCGCTTGCCGCGCTTGCTGCCGGCCTTTATCTGGTCGTCGAGGCGGTCGAGGTCGCCTTCCATGAGGGTCGAAACGGCGGGAGCCACTTCCTCTTCCTGGCGCGGGGCCAGCAGGGCGTCGGGCTTTTCGCCTTTCTTATTCATTTCGAGCACTTCGCGCACGCGCTCGGCGCTCAGCATCACCCAGTTGTTATCGCCTTTGAAGGCAAACCACATGCGCTTGCGGAAGATGTCGGTTTTCTGCAAAAACGCCTCCCCGTTGGCCACCTGCAACGGGCGCTGCACCTGCGGAATGTCCTTAAGGGCATCGAGGTAGGCATCGAGTTCGTAGTTGAGGCAGCACTTGAGGCGGCCGCACTGGCCGGCCAGCTTTTGCGGGTTGAGGCTCAGGTTTTGATAACGGGCGGCGGTGGTACTCACGGCTTTAAAGTCGGTGAGCCAGGTGGAGCAGCATAGCTCACGGCCGCACACGCCAATGCCGCCGATGCGGCCGGCCTCCTGGCGCAACGAAATCTGGCGCATCTCAACGCGCACCCGAAACTCGTCGGCCAGCCGCCGAATCAGCTCCCGAAAATCCACCCGGTCCTCGGCCGAGTAGTAAAAGAGCGCCCGCGTGCGGTCGGCCTGGTACTCGACATCGGAGAGCTTCATTTTGAGGCGCAACTCATCAACCACGGCGCGGGCCCGGAACATGGTACCGTTTTCGAGGTCGCGCACGGCCTGCCAGCGCTCCTCGTCGTCGGGGGTGGCCACGCGCAGAATGGGCCGGATGTCGCGCGAGTCGGTGGGCACCTTTTTCTTGCGCATTTGCAGGCGCACCAGCTCGCCCTTCAGCGAGACGTGGCCCAGGTGCCAGCCCGAGCCGGCGGCCTCCACCACCACGGCGTCGCCGGTGACGAGCGGCAGGTTTTTATCGTTGCGGAAGAACTCCTTCCGCCCGCCCTTAAAGCGGATTTCGACGCAATCGAAGCCCCGAAAATCGCTGGGCATATCGACATCGGCGAGCCAGTCAAATACATTAAGCCGGGTGCAGCCGCCCGAAGAGCAGCCCCCTTTGGAGCCGCAGCCGCCTACCTTACTGGTAGAGCAGCCGCCGCCGGAGGAACAAGTAGTACAAGCCATGAGGCTGAAAATCTATAGATGAGGCGGCCGCGCACAGGGGCCGCACGAAAGGGGAACCTAGCAAAGATAACCCATTTGGCAGGCAGAAAAGTTAGGGGCTAAGCAAGGGCTAGGCGGTAGTTTAGCCCCCGCCTGAGCCCCCAAAGCTAGCCGCCACAACGGTTGTCGCTTTCTTCTTACTGGCTGTTCGCGCCAAAATAATTTGATGCGCCTGGCTGGTTTATTTAAGGGTAGAATTCTCAGCTCCTTGTCGAAAGCTGCCCCTGGCTAACCTGGGTCAGTTATGGCCTTAGAACAGGCTACACCTAGTAAAAACACCTTTTCTGGGGCGGAATTTACTTTTTTCTCCGCATTGCCTCTCAGAATAAATCAATTTAATCCTGCCAAAGTATTGTTGCAACCAAGTTACCTAAAGGTATAACATTTAGGCATTTGGCTAGGCTGCCGTTGCGAACTAAAAAATCCTCGTCACATTTGGGCACAGTTTTCACCCTCACTTCACTTCCACATAACCAAACCAAATGTTCAAGTTCTCTTCTCTGTTGGCCCTCGGGGCTGCTGCCACTATCTCGCTGGCTGGCTGCCAGAAAGCTCAGGATACGGCTACCCAGCCGGCGGCTATTTCGCAGGATGTACTGGCGCAGGTGAAAGCCCTGGGCTTCGGCACCAGCGACCTGCGCGCCGTGGATGGCGGCTACGTAGTGGAAGGCGATATGCTGCTCACCCCCGAGGTGCTGGCCAGCGCCGCCGGCTACAAAACGATGCGCGTGGGTGCCGAGGAGCAGTACCGCACCACCAACCTGGTGGGCAGCCTGCCCCGCACCCTCACGGTGAGCCTCTCGACCCAGTTTCCGTCGGCTTACGTGACGGCTATCGACGAGGCCATCCGCCGCTACAATGCGGCCAACTTGCAGCTCAAGTTTACCCGCATCACGTCGGGCACCGCCGACCTGCCGGTGAAGTACTCGTCCAGCCTGGGCGCCGGCGTGCTCGGCCAGTCGGGCGGCTTCCCCACCAACGGCAACCCCGCCCCGGGCTTTACGCTGGTACCCAGCGTGATTAACAGCACCAACACCAATTACATCGCCACCATCATGGCGCACGAGATGGGCCACTGCATCGGCTTCCGCCACACCGACTACATGAACCGCGCCTATAGCTGCGGCGGCAGTGCCTCTAACGAAGGTGCCAGCACGGTGGGCGCTATCCTCATCCCCGGCACTCCTTCGGCGCCCGACCCCAACTCCTGGATGCTGGCTTGCGTGGGCAACGGTGTAAACCGTCCCTTCAACACCAACGACGTAACGGCCCTCAACTACGTGTACTAGGCTTTTGCCAGCTCACGGACAACCAGATAAAAGCCCTCGGCCTGCGCAGCAGGTCGGGGGCTTTTGCGTTGCCGGGCCCGCTGGCGCGGCGCTATGATAATCAGTTAGTTAGTGCTGCCCGCGCCAGCCGCTATAAAATTCGGGCATTTAACGCACAACTATTGGCCAGCCAATAAATTACGCGCATATTTGGCCACCTAACTTATCCTTTACCCACATTACCAAACCAAGCGCATGATAAAGTTCTCTACGTTGCTGGCCCTGGGGGCCGGCGTGGCCCTCTCGCTCACGGGCTGCCAGAAATCGACGGATACGGCGGCCGCGCCGCAGGCCATTCCGACCGAGGTAGCGGCGCAGGTAAAAGCGCTGGGCTTTGACACCAGCGACCTGAAAGCGGTGAGCGGCGGCTACCTGGCCGAAGGCGATATGCTCATTACGCCGCAGCTGCTGGCCAGCACGCCCGAGCGCAAGTTTTTGCGCGTGGGGGAGGAAGAGCAGTACCGCACCACTAACCTCGTTACGGGCTTGCCCCGCGTGCTCACCGTGAGCTTGGCGGCCGAGTTTCCTGCTTCGTACGTGACGGCTATTGATGAGGCCATCCGCCGCTACAACGCCGCCGGGCTGCAACTCACCTTCTCCCGCATCGCCTCGGGCACCGCCGACTTGCCGGTGAAATACTCGGCTGACCTCGGAGCGGGCGTACTGGGCCAGTCGGGCGGCTTCCCCACCAACGGCAACCCGGCTCCCGGCTTTACGCTGGTGCCCAGCGTAATTGGCAACCAGACGACGAATGCCATTGCGACCATTATGGCGCACGAGATGGGCCACTGCATCGGCTTCCGCCATACCGACTACATGAACCGCGCTTATAGCTGCGGCCGCAAGGGCCAAGGCAATAACGAAGGCACGGCCGGCGTGGGCGCCATCCTGATTCCGGGCACCCCTTCGGCCCCCGACCCCAACTCCTGGATGCTGGCCTGCGTGGGCACCAACGTGGACCGCCCGTTCAACGCCAACGACCTAACCGCGCTCAACTACCTGTATTAAGCTAGCTGCGGCGCCACGCAAAAGCCCCCGGTCTGCCAGGCAGGCCGGGGGCTTTTGCGTGGCGCCGGGGTGCTAATCGGTTAGGAGTACGCGGCGCGTGCGGGCCGGGCCGCCCCCCGTGGTGGGGGTAGCGCGCAGCAGGTACACGCCCGGCCGCAGGCCGGTAGTGGCAAACGGATTGAGCGCGCCCTGCACCAGGCCGGTGCGCACGCGGCGGCCCAGCGCGTCGTACAGGTCCAGCCGCAGCTCGGCGCCCGGCTCACCGGCCACCTGCAATTCCTGGCCTATCACCACGGGCACCGGAAACACCAGCAGCTCGCCCCGGCGCACCAGCTGCACCGCCACCGTATCGCTGACGAAGGTGCGCCCCGTAGTAGTTTGGCCCACTATCCGGTATTGATTCAGGCCGATGGTGGCAGCGGGGTCGGTAAAGGTGGTGGCCACTTGCGTGACGGGGCTCAGGGTTTGGATGGTCTGGAAGCCCGCCGGGCCGCGGCGTTGCAGCTGCACCGCCTGCAATTGATAGAGCGTCCCCAGCGACAGCAGCAGTTGGGCCGTGTCGGCGACTGGGAAGCGGGGCAGGAAGGAGCGCACGTAGCAGCGCACGCCCGCCTCGGCCAGGTTGCTGGTGGCCCCGCGCTCGGCCAGCTTGCCGCCCAGCACCGGGGCCACGGCAAAATATTGCCCCGCATTCAGGGCGGGCGTTAGCTGAAGCAGCGTATCGGCTACCAGCCGGAAGGGCTCCAGGGCGGTGGCCCCCAGCCGGTACACCTGATACTGCGTGGCGCCGGGCGTGGCGGGCCAGCTGAGCAGCGTGGCCTCGGGGCAGAGGTAGCCCACGTGCACGGGCAGCGGCCGGGCCAGCGCAAACGTGTCGGACTCATAGGCTTGGCCATCGACCACGAAGCGCACCTGCGCCAGCGTAGTAGTATCGGGCGCGGCCCAGGCGTAGGTGCGCTGCGCGGGGTCGAGGCTGGCCGTAATGCTGCGCCAGGCAGCGCGCCCCACCGGCCGGTATTCCAGCCGCCCGGTGGGGGCGGCGCCCGCGTAGTTCCAGCGTAATTGGGCCGTTTGGGCGGGGCGCACGTTGCGAATGCGGCCCGGCACAAGCCACTCGAAGCCGGGCGCCACCACTTCATACGCCAGGCTAAACGCCTGCGTGCCACCGCCGGGCACCGCGTAGCCGCGCACCCGCAGCTGGTAGGTGCCGGCGGCGGGTAGGCTGATGGTCACCTGCTCCACGTTGTTGAGGTGGTCGGCCCGGCGCCGGGCCGGGCGCGCCAGCGAGTCGAGGTTGGGATAGGTACTCAGCGCCCAGGGCAGCCAGCGGCCGGCCGGACCGGGGCCAAGGACCTCCAGGTCGAGGTCATTGACGAGGGCCTGCGCGGCATTGGCCGCCGCCTCGGGGTCAGTCCAGGTGAGGGTCACTTTCAGTTGCTGGGTACCGGCGGGCACGGCCAAGGCCGTTACCTGCTCCTGCCCCTGCGCCACCGTGCCGGCGCGGTAGCGGCCGGCCAGCACCGTGCGCACGGCACCCAGCGCATCAAGCTGGCCGAAGCCGGCTACAAAATCCACTTCCGGCCGGCCCACGTCGCGGGCGCTGTTAATAAGGACTGCCTTTACCAGTGCGGCGGGCGGCAGGGCGCCGGTTTGGTCGCGGTAGGCTTGCTGCACCAGCAGCGCCGCGCCCGAGCCCAGCGCCGAGGCGTCGGACGAGCCAGCGTCGCCAAAAGCTACCAGTTCGGGCTTTACGCGGCCATCGTAGGACGGCCCGCGCGAACTGAGCGCCGCCACCTGGCCCAAGGCATCAGTGGCACCCACGGCAAGCGAATTCTTCGACATTTTGAACTGGCCGGTGAGGTTGGCCACGTTAGCCAGCCCTTTATAGGGGCCATCGGGGCTGGCGCTCGTGCCCGAGTTGCCGGACGAAAAAACGTGCAGTAGCGTGGGCAGCTGGCGCGTTTGCTGGTCGTAGCCTAGCGCCTCCAGGCCATAGTAATTCTCAATACCGGTGCCGTAGGAATGGTTTTGCACACTCACGCCCAGGCTGGTGAGGTCGGTATTAGCATCGGGCAGCAGGTTGGCGTAGGAGGAGGAGGCAATGCCCGCCTGCCGCGCCGCCCCCTCGCCGGCCGGCCCCGAGTTGCCGGCCCCCGCGATGAGCGTGGCCATGATGCTGGCGTGGGCCGATTCGGTCACCGTGCCGGCCGGCGTGTTCAGCAGGCGCCCCCGAAAGTCGAGGTCGGTCGCGTCGAGCGGGTTCTCCTTAATGCTCACTACTAGGCCCTGCCCGGTGAGGGCCGGGTAGCGCCGCTGCACGGCCCGAATGGTATTCACCGTGAGGTCGGCGCTGTTGAGCAGGCGCTCGTCATGGGCCGGGCGGTTGGGCACATCTACAAATTCTACCAGCGGTGAAGCCGCCAGCGCGGCAAGCTGCGCCGGCTTTATCCCACTGACAGTCAAAATATTCGCCATCGACCCAGGCAGACCGAGGCGCGCTGTCGGCAGCGCCTGGCTGGCCCAACGGCGAAAGGTAGCGGCGTCGCGCACCTGCACGCGCACGGTTTGGGGTGCGGCCCGGGGGCGCCCCACTGCCCCGACTCCGGGCGCCAGCTTCGAAGTAACCGGTACCTGCGCCTGGAGCGGCCCGGCCAGCAGTCCCAAGCCCACAAATAGCCCCATCGCCGCAGCAGCCGGCCGGCAAACGTATTGTTTCAGCATCGATTCAAGCAAAATAAGGTCGGCCCAACCCTACGCTACGGCCGGCCGGCAAGGTAAGCAGCGCCCGAAAAAAGCCCGGCCGCCCACTCCCCTAGCGGGGCGGGCAACCGGGCTATCGAGGCCAAGCGTGGGCACAGCCTATTCGCCGGGCTTGAGCACTACCTTCAGGCAGTTGTCTTTTTTGTGGCGGAAAATGTCGTAGCCGTGCGCCGCCTGGCTCAACGGCAGGCGGTGCGAAATAATGTCGTCTAGCACTACCTCACCCTTGATAATGTGCTGCAAGAGCTTGTCGATGTGTCGGTGCGCGGGAGCCTGGCCACCCACCAGCTTAATGCCTTTGTCAAAGAATTGCCCCACCGGGAAGTTATCGTTGGTAGTGGCGTACACGCCCAGCACCGACACCACCCCGCCGCGCCGCACGGCGCTCATGCAGGCCTCAATGATTTTGGGCGAGCCTTTTTCGAGGTTTACCACGGCCTTAGCGCGGTCGAGCAGGTTGCGGTCGGGCTCAAAGCCCACGCAATCGACGCACACGTCGGCACCGCGCCCCTGGCTCATATCCCGAATCTGCTGGATTACCTGGTCGTGGCTTTCCCACAGAATGGTTTCGCAGCGGGTAGTTTCCCGGGCTTTATCGAGGCGATATTTCTGGGTATCGACGATAACTACGCGGGCCGCGCCGCGCAGCCAGGCGCTTTTGGCCGCCATGATGCCCACCGGGCCAGCGCCGAAAATGGCGACAAACTCACCGCCCTTCACCTCGGCCCAGTCAATGCCCGAATAGCCGGTGGGGAAAATGTCAGTCAGGAAAAGCACCTGCTCATCAGTCAGAAAATCAGGCACCTTGCGCGGGCCGAAGTCGGCGTAGGGCACGCGCACAAACTCGGCCTGGCCGCCGTCGTAGCCGCCATACAGGTCCGTGTAGCCGAAGAGCGCGCCGCCTTTCTGGGTCAGCAGGCCGCCCTCGGGGCCGTAGTGGTCGGGGTTGGAGTTTTCGCAGTGGCCGGGCAGTTCGTGGTTGCACATAAAGCAGTGGCCGCAGGCAATGGGAAAAGGCACCACCACGCGGTCGCCGCGCTTGAGGTTGCCTACCCCCTTGCCCACTTCCTCCACAATGCCCATAAACTCGTGGCCGAGTACCATGGGCGTAGTAGGCAGGCTGCCGTTGTAGATGTGCAGGTCGGAGCCGCAAATGGCCGTGCTGGTTACGCGGATAATGGCATCGCGCGAGTCTTTCAGCGTGGGGTCGTCAACGGTATCGACGCTAACATGGCGCGGGCCGTGAAACACTAATGCTTTCATGGAAAAGGAAGAAAGGAGTGGAATAACGTCCTCTTCCTAACGGGCTCCCGGCCGGGCGGTTGCGCCTAGCGCACGCTTTCTATTCGGGTGCAACATGGTTACAACTAACTTCTTACGGCCGCCCACACCTAGCCTAACCTGCACGGCTTAACCAGTATACAGGGCTTACTGTCAGTTAGCCCGCGCCCGGCTACAGCTGGTAAATACTAACGCCTTTCGCCGTGATAAAATAAGCCAATTGGTCGCCCAGCAGCACCTGGCGCACGGTCGTTGCATCGAGGCCGGCGGGCAGCGGCTGCGTGCGCTCAGTGAGGGTGTACAGGTGGAAGAAATGCAGCTGGCCTTCGCTTAGGTACGCCAGCTCGTCGCCCCGAAAGGTGATAAAATCCAGACCCAAGAACGGCAGCTTCTTGCGGTAGTTGCCCAGGTTATCAAATACAAAAACACCGCTGGTGTGGTCCACGAGGTACACATTGTTCTGGTACTGGCGCAGGAAGCGGAAGTCGGGCCGGCTGCGCCCGATGATGAGGTCGAGTGGCGTATTCTGCACCACGCGCAGGGCTTGCGGGTCAAACTCGCGCAGCGTGAGGGCGCTCTCATCGAGCAGCCAAAGCAGGCCGTCGGGGGCCAGCGTAGCCGTGCGCACGGTGCCGTCGATATAATCGGCCAGCCTGATTTCGCTGAGCGGCGCCAGAAAGCGGTCGAGCAGCAGCACCTGCTGTCGGTCGTCGTAGAAGGCCAGCAGGCTGTTCTGGTTCCAGGCTTCAATCACAGCCACGTGGCCGGGCTGGGTAGGCGAGTAGGTGTTGAGCGGCTGGCCATCGCGGGCCAGCTGGCGCAGGTTGTTGTCTTGGTCAGCGAGGTAGAGCGTGCCGCGCCGGTCAAGCGAGGCCGGGCCGGGATTAGGCAAGGCGAGGATTTTGACCAGCGTCCAGGCCGTTGCGGCGGGCGCGGGCGCATTGGGGTTGGCCACCTTGCCGACGGGCGCCGCCTCTACCGGGGCCACGCCCGCGGCGGGTGCCACCGAGGCCGCGCTAGGCACAGTACCCTGCGCCTGGGTTTTTGAAATAAAAAGTAAACATGACAAAGCGGCCATTACTAGCACCTGCCCAAAGCGCGGGTGGCTGCCGGGCATTGCTGCTGTAGCATGTTTACTTTTTAATTTCCTGCTCAAACTCGCGCAAAACCAACTCGTTGCCATCATACACGCCGTAGGAACAATAATTGACCCATTCGCCCAGGTTGATATAGCGGCTGCCGGGGCCCACCTCCACATCGAGCGGCAAGTGGCGGTGGCCGAATACGTAATAGTCGTGGTGGTGCTGCGCTTCCAACTCGCGGCAGTACACGAGCAGCCACTCGTCTTCGCCAAAGTACGTGGCATCGGCCGCGCCGTTTTGCAGGCGCGAGTGGCGGCTCCAGCGGTTGGCAATACCAATGCCGAGATTGGGATGCAGACGCGCAAACAGCCACTGCATGAAGCGCGAGCCGAACACCGGCTTCATTACGCGCTTGTAGGCAAAATCGCCCGGCCCCAGCCCGTCGCCGTGGCCGATGTGAAAGCGCTTGCCACCCATCAGCTGCGACACCGGGTTGCGCAGAATGGGAATCCCCATTTCCTGCGTGAAGTAGCCAAACATCCACATATCGTGGTTGCCGGTAAAGAGCGTAATGGGCAAGCCCGCATCGGTCAGCTCAGCCAATTTGCCCTGCAAGCGGCTGAAACCGCGCGGAATAGCGTGCTTGTATTCAAACCAGAAATCAAACACGTCGCCTAGCAGATAGATGGCCGCCGCGTCTTTGGCCGCCATATCGAGCCAGCGCACAATGCGGCGCTCCCGCTCGCGCGAAGTGGCGGCGTCGGGGGCGCCGAGGTGAAAATCGGAGGCGAAATACACGCGCTGGCCCGGCGCCAGCACCAGCGGCGGTAGCTCAGGCAGGAGTTTCGGCGTCATCTTCCAGTAAGAACAAGCTGAGGCGGCGGGGGCCGTGAGCACCCAGCACGAGGGTTTTTTCAATGTCGGCCGTGCGGCTGGGGCCAGTGGTGAGCGAGAGCATGGAGGGCAGCCGGGCTCCGTAGCGGCCCTGCACCACGCGCAGCGCCGCGCCGATTTCGTCCACTACCTGGCTGGGCCGGGCCAGCACCAAGTGCTGGTCGGGGTAGATGCTGAGCCGCCGGCCGCTGGCCGTGGCCGGCGCCACCACAATGCTGCCGGTGCGGGCCACCAGCGCCTCGCAGGAAGTCAGGCCCGCCGCCGCCTGCGTCCGAAAACCGACTTCGGTGGCCTGAAAAGGCACTTGCGCCGCAGCCAGCAAAGCCTGCATGGCCGGCTCCCACACGTAAAACTGCTGCCCGGTGGGCAGGCGCTCGGCCAGCCACGCTCGTAGCTGGGTACGCAGTTGCGCCAGGTCTTCGCAATAAAAAAACTCGCCCCCAATGCGCCGGAAGCTCTCGGCGAAGACGACGGCTAGGTCGGCAACGGGTAGCGGCGGGTGCACGGGCGCCGTCCAGTCGGGCACAGGCGGCGGGGGCGCCGGCCCGGCCGCCAGCGCCGCGCGAATACGGCCAAGCAATTTATCGCGGGAAGAAAGCATAGGTCAAAGGTAATGGCCATAAAAAAGGCCAGCCTTGCGGCTGGCCTTTTCAGTAGGGTTTTGGCGGCGCTACACCGTTTCGGTTTCGGGCAGGCCGGGGAGATGCAACGCAGGCAAGTCGCTGGTTGGCTCCTCGGGGTGCTCGGCGTGGCGCTCGCTGGCGGTTTCCGAGCGGTCGGTACCGGCCATGTGCGCCTGGTAGTTGGTCTGGCCGCCAAAGGGGCGCTTGCCCACGAGGCGCTCCAGGTCATCTTGCAGCAATACCTCTTTTTCCAGCAGTTCCTTGGCGATTACCTCCAACTCGTGGCGGCGCTCGGTCAGCAGCTCTTTCGTCCGGGTGTACGCCTGGTCGATGATAGTGCGAACCTCTTCGTCAATCATCTGCGAGGTAGCTTCCGAATAGGGCTTCGAGAAGCCGTACTCATTCTGGCCTTTCGAGTCGTAAAACGACACATTACCCAACTTGGTGTTCATGCCATACATCGTAACAATGCTGTAGGCCATTTTGGTGATTCGCTCCAAGTCGCTGAGGGCGCCGGTCGAGATTTTACCGAACACCAACTCCTCGGCAGCGCGGCCACCCAGGGCCATGCACATTTCGTCAATCAGCTGCTCCGTATTATACAGAAACTGCTCCTTGGGCAAATACTGGGCGTAGCCAAGCGCTGCCACACCGCGCGGCACGATGGATACTTTCACCAGCGGGTCGGTGTGCTCCAGGAACCAGCCAGCGATGGCGTGACCAGCCTCATGGTAGGCTACGATGCGCTTTTCGCCGGGGCTGATGATTTTGTTCTTCTTTTCCAGTCCCCCAATAACGCGGTCGATGGCGTCCGTGAAGTCTTGGTTGGTGATAAATTTCTTGTCGCGGCGGGCCGCGATGAGGGCAGCCTCGTTGCAGACGTTGGCAATTTCAGCACCCGCAAAACCCGGCGTTTGGGCCGATAGCTTCTTGGCATCTACATCGGGGCCGAGGGTCAGCGGCTTGAGGTGCACCTGGAAAATCTGGGCACGACCGTTGATATCGGGCTTATCGATGCTAATCTGACGGTCGAAACGACCGGGGCGCAGCAAGGCAGAATCGAGCGTATCGGGGCGGTTGGTAGCCGCCAAGATGATGACCCCCGAGTCAGTGCCAAAACCGTCCATCTCCACCAGCAAGGAGTTAAGCGTGTTTTCGCGTTCGTCGTTGCCGCCGGGCATCGAGCCTTTGCTACGCGAACGACCCACGGCATCAATCTCATCGATAAAGATGATGCAGGGCGCCTTTGCCTTCGCCTGCTTAAACAAGTCACGCACCCGGGCGGCCCCCACGCCCACGAACATCTCGACAAAGTCGGAGCCCGAAAGCGAGAAGAACGGCACATCGGCTTCGCCAGCTACGGCTTTGGCCAGCAGGGTTTTGCCAGTACCAGGAGGGCCTACCAGCAACGCTCCTTTGGGAATTTTACCGCCCAGAATGGTGAACTTGCTGGGGTTCTTCAGGAACTCAACGATTTCCTGCACTTCCTCCTTGGCTTCTTCCAAGCCAGCGACATCCTTGAAGGTAATCTTCACTTTATCACCGCCTTCGAAAAGAGCTGCGCGGCTTTTACCGATGTTGAAAATCTGGCCACCGGGGCCGCCCGCGCTGCTCATGCGGCGCATGAGAAACACGAACAGGATGATGCTCAAAATTATCAGGCCGTAGCTGCTCACGATGTCAAGCAGGCTCACGTGCTCACCGATGTTCATCGCCACGCGCTGCTCTACGGGCTTGTTGGCCTGTAGCTTATCAAGCTGCTCCTGAAACACCTTGGCGTCGAAAATCGGGAAGAAATACTCAGCGCCCTGCGTAGCGGCGAAGGGGCCGCGGCGGGCCGTCAGCTCATTTTTGTACTGAGGCTTTTGCAGGGCCGCATCGGTCAGGCCAACTTCTACTACCTGCTTGTTCACGACGGTGATGTCGTGCACGTCGCCGGCGGCGAGCATCTGCTCAAACTTCTGCTGATTGATTTTGATAGCGGAGTTCTGATTATTGAACCAGAACATTCCAATAAATAGCACCAGCAGCCCCGCCATCACCCACAACTGCACTCCCGGCCGGGGCGTAGGATTGGGCAGCGTCGGCTTGCGGCGTTTGGTGGGCGTCGTATCAGACATAAAAATTTTACTTAGGGGGTAATGGACTCAACTGCAACCGCGCCAATGGGACGTTGTTGGCAACGCGACCCGCAGACGCAGCCGGCGGCCCGATACTTTAGCGGCGAACCACGTCGGCGGTATCTTCGACGTGGGTGATTTCGGCATCGCCCCACAACTCTTCCAGCGCGTAAAACTGCCGGCGCTCGCGCAGGAAAACGTGCACGACTACGTCGACGTAATCCAACAGCACCCACTCGCGATTGGTGCGGCCTTCGCTCTGCCAGGGGGCCTGGCCCGTCACTTTCTCCACTTCTTCTTCCACCGAACGAGCTAGAGCGTCGAGCTGGGTATCGGACGAGGCCGAGCAGATGATAAAATAATCGGCCACTGCGTTTTTCAACTCTTTCAAGTTCATCACTACAATGTCCATTCCTTTGCGGTCTTGGAGGCCGCGTACGGCTACGTCTGCCAATGTGTCCGAATCCTGTCGAACCAAGGTGCTCTTCATAGAGTAAGTTTACGTGTTTATCTAGCTAATATACGACTGCTAACCCCCGTGGTCATCAGCCCAACTACCTTATTTACCGGCCGGCAGCTCATTTGGCTGCCCGCCTGCCCTTCTACCAACTCGGAAGCGCAGCAACTGTTGCGCGAAAACCGGGCCAGCGAAGGCTGTACCGTCATAACGGACGACCAGTTTGCCGGCCGCGGCCAGCGCGGCAACCAGTGGCTGGCCTCCCCGGGCGAAAACCTGACGCTCTCCATCGTGTGGCTGCCCACATTTCTGGAGGCCAGCCAGCAGTTCTTGCTGAGCCAGGCCGTGGCGCTGGGCGTGCACGACTGGGCCAGCACACTGCTGCAACCCTCTGATAAGCTGCGGCTAAAATGGCCCAACGACCTGTATTTCGGCACGCAAAAATTCGGAGGTATTCTCATTGAGAACAGCCTGAGCGGGGCAAAAATTCAGTCCAGCGTAGTAGGAATTGGCTTGAATGTAAACCAGCGCCATTTTGCCGTGCCCACAGCCACGTCGCTGGGGGCCCTCACCGGCCGCTACTACCAGCGCGAAGCGCTGGCCGCCCGCCTACTCGAGTGCCTCGAAAAGCGGTACTTACAGCTGCGCGCCGGCCGAGTGGGCGAGCTGCGGCGCGACTATCTGGCCGCTCTCTACCGCTATCAGGAGTGGCACGACTATGAGGTAGCCGGCCGCCGCGTGCGCGGCCAGCTGGTAGGCGTGGAGGCCGATGGCCGCCTGGCCGTGGAAATCGACGGCGTGGTGCAACGCTTTGCCTTGCAAGAAATTAAATATGTGTAACGTAGCGCGCAGCTTTCGCTGCGGGCGGGCGCGTAGCGAGCAGCTGGCACCCGGATTCGTCCGACCCCATCTGCTCGCTACTCGCCCGCCCGCAACGAAAGCTGCGCGTTACTTGCCACTGAAGCGAGGCGTGCTGGGCTTGGTGCTCCTCCTAGCGATGGCCTGCGCCGCCGACCGCCTGTGGCCGTTGCCGCCCGCGCCGCAGTACTCGCCACTGGTGCTGGCCGCCGATGGTACGGTGCTCCACGCCTACCTCAACCCCACCCAGAAGTGGCGGATGAAAACGGAGCTGGCCGAGATTACGCCCGCGCTGCAAACGGCCATTATTGAGAAGGAAGACCGGTATTTTCGCTATCATTTTGGGGTGAATCCGCTGGCCATTGTGCAGGCGGCGGAGCGTAATCTGTTTGGCCAGGGGCGCACCACGGGGGCCAGCACCATCACTATGCAGGTGGCCCGGCTGCTGGCGCCCAAGGAGCGCACCGTGGGCAACAAGCTACGCGAAATGCTGCGCGCTATGCAGCTAGAGGCGCACTACAGCAAGGCCGAGATTTTACAACTCTACCTTAACCTGGTACCCTACGGCTCTAATATCGAGGGCGTGAAGTCGGCGGCACTGCTCTACTTTCAGCAGCCGCCCGACTACCTGTCGCTGGCCCAGACGGTGACTTTGGCGATTATTCCGAACCGGCCGGGTGGGCTGGTTTTAGGCAGGAACAATCCGCAGATTTTGCAGGAGCGCAACCGCTGGCTGACCTACTTTCAGCGCGAAAAGCTTTTTCCGGCCCAGGATATTGCCGATGCCCTGCTGGAGCCGCTCGAGGCCCAGCGGCACGCTGCCCCCACCCTGGCGCCGCACCTGGCGCGCCGGCTGGTGCTGGCTAGCCCCGGCGCGGCGCTCATCCGCAGCACCCTGCGCCCGGCCACCCAGGCCAAGGCCGAAGACCTGGCCCGCAACTACGTGCGCCGGCTGGCCACGCTGGGCATCTCGCAGGCCGCCGTGCTGGTCGTGAATAATAAGACGCACGCCGTGGAAGCCTACGTGGGCTCGGTCGATTTTGGGGACCCCACGGCCCAGGGTCAGGTCGATGGTGTGCGGGCCGTGCGCTCGCCGGGCTCCACGCTCAAGCCGCTACTCTACGGGCTGGCCCTCGACCGGGGCCTCGTGACGCCCAAAACCGTGTTGCCTGATGTACCAACTAACTTCCAGGGCTTCCGGCCCGAAAACTTTGACAAGCGCTGCCAGGGCGAGGTGACGATGGAACGGGCGCTCACGTACTCGCTCAACATTCCGGCCGTGCGAGTGCTGTCGGAAGTCGGGGTCGATAAGTTTACGGGCACGCTGCGGCTGGCCGGCTTCCGGCAGGTGGCCCGCGATGCCCCCCGGCTCGGGCTCAGCACTATTTTGGGCGGCTGCGGCGCCACACTGGAAGAGTTGACGGGGCTGTACAGCGCACTGGCGAACGGCGGGCGGTTTTTTAATTTAGAGTTAGGAAGGAGGAAGGAGGAATTGCTCCCGCAGCCCCGCCCAACTAACTCCCCCTTCCTCCTTCCCAATTCTAAATTATTGATTTCTCCCGCCGCCGCCTACCTGCTAACCGATATTCTGGCCCAGCGCACGCGGCCCGACTTGCCCCTCGATGCCGCCGCTAGCCGGCACCTGCCGCGCATTGCCTGGAAAACCGGCACCAGCTACGGCCGCCGCGATGCCTGGAGCATCGGCTACAACCGCCAATACACCATTGGGGTGTGGCTGGGCAATTTTACTGGCCAAGGCAGCCCGGCGCTCACGGGGGCCGATATCGCCTCGCCGCTGCTCTTCGATTTATTCAACGCGCTGGCTTACAATGGCCAGGCCGAGTGGTTTGCGCCGCCCGCCAGCCTCGATTTTCGGCTGGTGTGCGCCGAAACCGGGCTGGTGCCGGGCGAAAACTGCCCCAATCAACTGCTCGATTACTACCTGCCCGGCACCTCGGGCAGCCAGCGCTGCCAGCACCTGCGCGAGGTATTGCTCTCGGCCGACGGCCAGTATAGCTACTGCCGCGCCTGCGCCCCGGCCAGCGGCTACCGGCGCGAACTATTCCCCAACCTGCGGCCCGAAGTGCTGGCCTTTCGCGAAAGCCAGGGCTTGCCCGCTCGCCGCCTGCCGCCTCATAACCCCGCCTGCCGCCTCGTGCGCGGCACGGATGCTAGCGGCACCACCGGCCCCGATGCTGCGCCGCTGCTGGCCATCACGTCGCCCGCCGCCCACGCCGAATACGTGCTCGACGCCGCCGAAAAGCAGCAGTTGCTCTTGAGCTGCGCGGCGGCCGGCGAGGTACGCCAGGTATACTGGTACGTGAACGACAGGTTTTTAAGGGCGGCGCCGGCCACGGCCAGGGTCTTCTTTCGGCCGCCGCCCGGCGAGGTCAAAATATCGTGCGCCGACGACCACGGCCGTACGGTAGATGTGCGCGTGCTGGTGCGCGAACTGTAATGCTAGCCGGCGGCCAGCGCCTCTTCGCCATCCATAATGGGCGCCATGTCCTGCTCCTCGGCCTCGGTGAAGAGCCGCGAGCGGATGAGGAAGCGTACCCCCAGCGGGATTTCGAGCGAGAAGCTGGCGCCCCGGCCCTTCACCACGTCCACCGTGAGCTGGGTGTGTTTCCAGTACTCGAATTGGCTGGCGCTCATGAAGAAATCGCAGCCGTGAATCTGGCCCAGCCACACGTCGTTGGCCCCCACCCGAAACTCGCCCTTGGCAAAGCACATGGGCGAGGAGCCGTCGCAGCAGCCGCCGCTCTGGTGAAACATGAGCGGGCCGTGCTCGTCACGAAGGAGGTCGATGGTGGCCTCGGCGGCGGTAGTAGCGAGGACGCGGGGAGTGGGCATAGCACAAAGAAAATAATTGATTTTTATACACAAGAACGTCATGCTGAACGCAGTGAAGCATCTCTACCGCGCCGCTAGGGTCATTAATCTAACGGCGTAGTAGAGATGCTTCACTGCGTTCAGCATGACGTTCTGTGCTTATTACGCAGAAGCTAGCCCTTAAAAGAAGCCCAGCTTCTGCTGGCTGTAGCTGATAAGCATGTTCTTATTCTGCCGGTAGTGGCTCAGCATCATCTTGTGGTTTTCGCGGCCGAAGCCCGATGCCTTGTAGCCGCCGAAGGGCGCGCCGGCCGGGTAGTCGTGGTAGCAGTTAACCCACACGCGGCCGGCCTGAATGGCGCGCGGCACCTGGTACAGCTCGTGGGCGTCGCGCGTCCACACGCCGGCGCCAAGGCCGTAGAGGGTATCGTTGGCAATTTCGATGGCTTCTTCCACGGTTTTGAAGGTCGTGACCGATACCACTGGCCCGAAAATCTCCTCCTGGAAAATGCGCATCTTGTTGTGTCCCCGGAACATAGTGGGCTGAATGTAATAGCCCTCCCCTAGTGCGCCGTCGGGCTGGGTATAGGCCTCGCCGCCCACCAGTACCTCGGCGCCCTCGGCCTTGCCGATTTCGAGGTAGCTCAGGATTTTCTCGTACTGGTCGTTGCTGGCCTGGGCGCCCATCATGGTTTCCATGTCGAGCGGGTTGCCGAGTTTAATGGCCTTCACGCGCTCAATGACACGGGCAATAAAGTCGTCGTAGATGTCCTCGTGCACCAGCATCCGCGAGGGGCAGGTGCAGATTTCGCCTTGGTTGAGGGCAAACATCACCGCCCCTTCGATGGCCTTGTCGAGGAAGTCGTCGTCGGCATCCATCACACTCTTGAAGAATATGTTGGGCGACTTACCGCCCAGCTCCATCGTCACCGGAATGAGGTTTTCGGCGGCGTACTGCATGATGAGGCGGCCGGTGGTCGTTTCGCCCGTGAAGCTGGCCTTGGCAATGCGCGGCGACGAGGCCAGCGGTTTGCCCGCTTCGAGGCCGAAGCCGTTGACCACGTTCACCACGCCGGCCGGGATGAGGTCTTCGAGCAGCTCCATCAGCACCATGATGCTGGCCGGAGTTTGCTCGGCGGGCTTCATCACCACGGTGCAGCCAGCGGCCATCGCCGGGGCCAGCTTCCAGGTGGCCATCAGGAGCGGGAAGTTCCAGGGGATAATCTGGCCAATGACCCCCAGCGGCTCGTCGATATTGAGCGATACGGTGCTGCTGTTCAGCTCAGTGGCGCTGCCTTCCTCGGCCCGGATGACGCTGGCGAAGTAGCGGAAGTGGTCCACTACCAGCGGCAGGTCGGCGTAGGTAGTTTCGCGGATGGCCTTGCCATTTTCCACGCACTCCACGGCCGCCAGCATGGGCAGGTTTTCCTCGATGCGGTTGGCAATTTTGTTGAGGATATTGCTGCGCTCGGTGGCCGAGGTCTTGCTCCAGGTTTTGAAGGCGGCGTGCGCGGCGTCGAGCGCCAGGTCAATGTCTTCCTTGCTGGAGCGGGCTACTTTGGTGAAGTTCTTGCCATCGATGGGCGACGGGTTATCAAAATACTGGCCCTTGACCGGGGCCACCCATTTACCGCCGATAAAGTTGTCGTAGTGCGATTTAAACTGGGGCCGGGCCACCACGGTGGTGGGCGCTTCGAGGGTTTCTGCCATGACGAAGGAGAAATTTTAGCTAGGTGGGAGGATAGGACAAAGGTGGTTTCTGAGTAAGCTGCCGGGGTTGTGGTATTGTCGCAAAAAATGCCGAAATTGTCGCAACTTGCGTTAGTAAGTCCTCACTCAGCTCCTCATGCCCACTCGCGTTCACTTGCCCGCCGCCGTGCCCCCGCTGGCGCCCCACCGGCTGCATTCGCTGGTCGAGAACCGCACCGTTTTCGCCCTCGACGCGTTTGAGCTGAATATTTTTGAAACGCACCAAGCGGCCCACCGCGTGCCGTTGCGCCTCGATGGGTTAGCGCTCACGACTATGATGCGGGGCAAGAAAGTAATGCACCTGCCCGACCGCCCGGCCTTCGACTACCTGCCCGGCGAAACGGTGGTGGTGGGCGAGGATGAGCTGATGGAAATCGACTTCCCCGAGGCTTGCTTGTGCCAGCCCACGCAGTGCCTGGCGGTGGCCATTGCCCCCGACACCATCCGACAAACTGTTGACTTACTGAACGAACGCTACCCCCGCGCCGAGGCCCACACGCCCTGGGCCCTGGCCGGCCCCGAGTACGCCCACCTCATCAATACTCCCGAGCTGACCGGCACCCTGGAGCGCCTGGTGGCCGTGTCGCGCACCACCGACACGGCCAAGGATGTGCTGGCCGGCTTCACGCTGCAAGAGCTGCTGGTGCGCCTGATGCAAACCCAGGCCCGCGAGTTGATTTTCCACGACTACGCCCGGCACCTGACCACGCACCGCTTCGCGGCGGTAGTGCAGTACATTAAGGAGCACCTGGCCGATAGCTTATCGGTGGACAAGCTCAGCGCGTTGGCCTGCATGAGCAAGGCCACGTTCTTTCGCGTGTTCAAGCGCGAGTTTGGCCTGACGCCGGTCGAGTACATCGTGCGTGAGCGGCTGGCCGAAGCCAAGCGCCTGCTGCGCCACCCGCTGGCCAGCGTGGCCGAAGTGTGCCTGCGGGCGGGCTTCAACAACTTATCGTATTTCCAGGCATTGTTTAAAAAACACGAAGGGCTGACGCCGGGCGCTTACCGAAAGCAATTGCACTGAGCGGCGGCCCAGCCAATTACAGAGAATTAGAGAATTAGCATCTGAGCTTGGAATAAGCGGCCCATGCAAGCTCCTGATACGCCTACTTGTAATCGCGTTTATAAACGCGCGCCCGTGGGATAGGTAATGGCCAGTACCTCCACCGTCTCGGCCGTTGGCCCCAGGGGGAGCACCACCTGGCTGCCCAGCCGCGCGCCCATGAGGGCCCGCGCCAGCGGGGCTACGAAGCCGATTTTGCCCAGGGTTGTATCGGCCTCATCCACGCCCACGAGGGTGAAGCGGCGCTCGAAGCCGGCCCTACCGCCCTGCACCGTGCGCAACGTGACCGTGGCGCCGAAACGCACCTCGCCCGGTGGCTGGGTGGCGGGGTCCACCACGCGGGCGCTGGCCAGGCGCGCGGCCAGCAGCGCGAGGCGGCCATTGAGCAAGGAGAGGCGATGCGTGCGGTCGGTGTCGTTGGTATGGTCGGCTTCGGCGGCGGGGCGGGTGGCTTCGAGCGCGGCCAACTCGGCACGCAGTTGCTCCAGGCCGCTGGGCGTCACGTAGTTGGGCGTGCCGGGCGGCAGCGCCGCGCGGGGCGGTACAATGGGAGGCGTTTGGGCATCATCCTCTTTTACAAATCCTCGGCTCATGCCCGGCAAACGCAGGCCCGGCGGGCGGGTTGCGAAGCTGAAGCATAACCCTAGCGGGCGGTTTGGAGTTAACCCACGCTATTTCGCCGCTCCTGCTACCCCGGTTATCCACCCTATCCCGATGTCTGAGTTATCTCTTAAGCCTGCTATTGAGCCTGCTATTGCCCCTCCCCTTCCCGCTCATCGCCTCGATACGGCCCTGGTCTGGCTCATGGCCCTTACCTGCGGGCTGGTAGTAGCCAATATCTATTATAATCAGCCGCTGCTGGCCGCCATCGGACGCACCTTCGGCATCGCCGACAGCCGAGCCACCCTGGCCGCTACGGCCACCCAGGTCGGCTACACGCTCGGCATGCTGCTGGTGGTGCCGCTGGGCGATATGCTGGAGCGCAAGCGCCTTATACTCTGGATGCTGGTGGGCGCGGCACTGTGCCTGGGCGGCGCGGCGCTGGCGCCCACGTTTGGGCTGCTGGTAGTGGCGAGCGTGCTTATCGGCATTTGCTCGGCGGTGCCGCAGCTGCTGCTACCTATGGCCGCGCACCTGGCCCCCGAGGCCGACCGCGGCCGCATTGTGGGCCGCATCATGAGCGGCTTGCTCATTGGCATTCTGCTTTCGCGCACGGTGAGCGGCTACGTGGGCGCGCACTTGGGCTGGCGTACGGTGTTTGGCGGGGCGGCGGGCATCATGGTAGCGCTGGGTACACTGCTGGCCTGGCGCCTGCCCCAGGACCGGCCCACTTTTACGGGCACCTACGCCTCCCTGATGAAATCGCTGGCTACGCTGGTGCGCGAGCTGCCGCCGCTGCGCCGCTCGGCGCTGGTGGGTGCCAGCGTGTTTGCCGCCTTCAGCGTGTTTTGGACTACCCTCGTGTTTTACCTCGAAAGCCCGGCTTATAACTACGGCAGCGAAGTAGCGGGCTTTTTTGGGCTGGTGGGCGCCGTGGGCGCGCTGGCCGCGCCGCTGGCCGGCAGCATGGCCGACAAGCGCGGGCCGCGCTACGCCATCACGGCGGGCCTGGGGCTAGCGCTGGTGTCGTACCTGGTGCTGGGAGTGGGCGGCGGCTGGCTAATTGGCCTGGTGCTGGGCGTCATCCTGCTCGACGTGGGCGTGCAATCGGCCCACATCTCCAACCAGACGCTCGTGTTTTCGCTGCGCCCCGAGGCCCGCAGCCGCCTCAACACGGTGTACATGACGGGCTACTTCACGGGTGGCTCCATTGGCTCGGTAGTCGGGGGCCTGGCCTGGATGCACTTCGGCTGGCCCGGCGTGTGTGCCGTGGGCGGTGCGTTTGTGGCGCTGGCGCTGGCCATTCATCGCAGCTACGGGCGGTAGCGCTAGCGATTACCCCGCGGGGTAATCGAAGAGCGGGCTGCAACAGTGACAGCTACCATTAGCCCACCTACAACGTTTATAATAGCGCCGGTATCCCTCATTCCTGAAACGAATACCCGCAGAATAAGGCCAATCGCCATTAGCACGTAGCCAATAGTTCTAGCTATTTTCATGAGCTAAGAAGCTCAGTAGCTCGAGGCACATTGCCGAATAATTCTTGCTGATTATCGAGCAGTACGTTCTACTAGAAGGCTTAGCCTAGCTGTCCCAAACAAGCCGCCAGGCTCACTCGCCAATGCGGAATAGCCACGCCCAGCAGCTGCTTGGCCTTGCTCTTGTCCAGCACGGAGTAGGCGGGGCGGGTGGCCTTGGTGGGGTATTCGGCAGTGCGGATGGGTACGGTACGCACCGGCAGGTGGCTTAGCTCGAAGATGGCCGTGGCGAAGTCATACCACGTGGTGGCACCCTCATTGCTGTAGTGGTAGATACCGTAGGCAGTACTTTGACTCTCAATAATATGCAGGATGCAGCCGGCCAGGTCGATGGCGTAGGTGGGCGTGCCAACCTGGTCCCAAATAACGCGCAACTCCTCGCGCTCACGGCCCAGCTTGAGCATGGTTTTCACGAAATTGCCCGCAAACTCGGAGTAGAGCCAGCTGGTGCGCAGGATGAAATACTGGCTGGTGAGCGCCGGAATAATCTGCTCGCCCTCCAGCTTGGTGAGGCCGTAGACGCTGATGGGTTCGGCCGGGTCGGTTTCGACCAGCGGCTGGTTGCCGGTGCCGGCAAACACGAAATCGGTTGACACCTGGATGAGCGTGGTGTCAAACTCGCCGCAGAGCCGGGCCAGGTTTTCGGCGCCGTCGCGGTTCACTTTACGGGCCAGGTCCAGCTCGTCCTCGGCCTTATCGACGGCCGTGTAGGCGGCGCAGTTGATGGCGTAAGCGGGATGGTGCTGGGCAAACAAGCCGCGCAAGCCGTCCAGGTTCAGGATGTTGGCTTCCGCTTCGGGCGGAAAAACGAGGCCCGTCAGGTGCTGTGCTTGCGCTACGTGCGCCAGGCACTGTCCCAATTGGCCCGAGGCCCCAAAAATCAGCGTAGTCTTCATCGGCAGGAGGTCGCCCGGCGGGCGCGGCATTGTTTGAGCTGCAAGTTAAGCCGGGCCGGGCAGCCCGGACGGGCCCGGCGGGCGCTTGTTCTTGATGGGCTCGAAGCGGCGCTCGCGGGGCTGCTTCTCGCTCAGGTACTTCCAGTAGCGCTTGGGCAGTTGGCGGTGTTGCAGCTTCAGGTTTTTGCGCTCGGGCACGTTGACGTGGTCGAAGTAAGCTTGCCACAGAATTTTAAAAAGCGGCTCGCGCTCGTCGAGCACCGTGGCCGACACCGCGCCCCGGCGCACGGGCTGCCCGGCAGTCTCAAACTCCACGATGGTCGTCTGGGCCAGGTCGTAGTGCAGGCCGTAGCGGCGCTTTTTATCAAAAATGAGCCAGCGCTGGTCGGCGTAGCGCTTGGTGAAGTGGCTGGCAATGAGCGGCAGCACGTCGAAATCAGGCTCAATGGTGGCGTGAAACAGGCCATCTTGCGCCTTCTCGAAGCGCACGAAGGCTTCCATGCGGTGCTTCTCGCGGAAAAGCTGCTGGGCCAGGCGCTGCATGCGCCGCACGGTGGCGTCGGCGTAGTTGTCCGAAATGTCGCGGCCCGCCCGCAGGGCCAGGTCGGCATAGCGAAAAATCAGCAGCTCGCGCTCGGGGTCTTCGCTGAGAAAAACGTGGTAAAGCCGCGCCCGCGCTGGCTCGGGCATGAAGCGCAGCAGGCCGTCCCAGGTGCGGGTAGCCAACTCCTCATCGGTGTCGATGGCCACGGCCTGGGCGAAGAGGCCGCCCTGCGCTACCTCGGCGGGTTGAATGCTATTGGGCGCCGACTTGCGGTCGTACACCCGAAACAGCACCGTGAGCAGACCCTCAAACGAGCCATCGTAGGTGTAGTCGGCGGGCGAGTTGCGCAGTTCAGGGGCGGGCGGGCGCGGGGCCACCGGGCCTACCTCCTGGCGGCTACTGGCGGGGCGAAGGGGAAGAAGGCTGCTCAAACGAGGTGCTTAAAAAGTAGGGTTTACTGCTTGCTGTGCAGCAGCTAAAAAATCCAGCAGCAGGGCATTCACAGCTTCGGCTTCTTCTAGCTGCACCCAGTGCGTGGCCGTGGGCAGGTAATGCAGCTGGCCCTGCTGGCAGTGCTTCAGGCTGAATTGGGCCAGCTTCGCATTCAGAAAAGCATCGTGCCGGCCCCAGATAATCTGCACCGGCTGCTTGATGCGCGGCCACCGGATGCCGGTGGGCAGCCGGAGCGCCCGGTACCAGTTAAGCATAGCCGTGATGGCGCCTGGCGCCGCCCAGGCTGCTTTGTAGCGCGCCAGCTCCGCCGCATCGAACAGGCCGGGGCGACTAGTGCGGCGCAGCATGGTGGTCCCAAACTGCCAGTCGCGCCGCCGAAACAGCCGTTCGGGCCACCCCGGCAGCTGGAAAAAAGCAATGTACCAGCTGCGCAAAAGTTGGTCGGGCATGTGCCACAAGTCGCGCAGGCGCAAGGCTGGGTGCGGCACGTTGAGAATGGTAGCGGTAGCTACGCGCTCCGGGTATTGCGCCGCCAGGTACCAGGTGACTATCCCACCCCAGTCGTGGCCGATGAGGTGTGCCTGCGGCCGGCCCGCCGCATCCAGCAGCCCCAGTATGTCGGCCCCCAAAATGGGTAGCGTATAGGCTTGAATACCAGCGGGCTTGTCGCTACTCGTGTAGCCCCGTTGGTCGGGGACCCACACGCGGTAGCCGGCCGCCGCCAGCACCGGCAGTTGCGCCCGCCAACTGTACCAGAACTCAGGAAAGCCGTGCAGCAGCACCACCAGCGGCCCGTCGGGTGGCCCGCACTGCACCACGTGCAGCCGCACTCCATTGGTGTGTACATAGTGGTGTTCCAAGGCATACTCCATGCCTCCTTTACCTTGGTTGACCACCAAAAGGTTATGGCTCGCCGGGATTAGGCCGCCACGTCGGGCGCGGCGGCCTGCTGGGCCACCCGGGCGGCATCGTGCAGCTGGCGCACCAGCGGCAGCAGCTCCGAAATGCGGCAGCAGCACGAGAGGTGCGGAGCCTTAGTGAGGGTAGCGCCCGAGGCGGTTAGCTCCGCCGCAAGCTCGGCGAGGTGGGGGGCGAGGGCCGGGGCACGATGCGTGATTTTCATGGCAAAAATCCGGGGGTTATCCCGGCCACTGCGGCCGGGCAGGCACAAGGCCGGGGGCTATTTTACCACCAGCGTATCGGTGAGGTAGCCACTAGCGGCTACAAACTTGAGGTAGTAGGTGCCCGCCTGCGTGGGCTGAAACGTGTAGGTAGTTTGGCCGGGAGTGGCCAGCGTCGCGCAGTTGCAGTTGGTGTAGGTGACGTTCACGCTCACCATTTGCGTGTTGCCACTGGCTTGCTGCGTGATGCCGCCCAGCGTGCCACACCCGCCCGTCGGCGCATAGACGAGCGTGTACACGGCCGGCGCGTTCACGGCTACCGTTTTGGGGCCGCTGGCCGTGGTTATAGGCGTCACCACGGTAGCGCTGCACGTATCGGGCTGGGTGCTGAGGCAGCTGGTGAGGCCTAGGGCAGTGGCGGCGAGCAGGTAGTACTTCATAACGAGTGCTTAAAAAGGAAGGAGCCAAGTACCGGAAGCAGTGCCGGTTTGGGCAAATCTACTCGACGCCTGGGCGGCCCCGCGCCGCCCCCTCGCCTAGCTTACCTGCGCAAACAAGTCGAGCTGCTGCGTCACCAGGGCCGAGCGGCTGGCCTTGCCGCCAAACAAAATCTGGCGGCGCACCTGCTGCGCATCCAGCTCGCCCAGCGCCGGCCGGGCCATACCCCGCGCCGTCAGAAAGTGCCGCGCCCGCTTCATCACTACTCCAAACTGGCCGAGGTGCTCGGCCGTGAGCGAGGTGAAGCGCCGGGCCTGCACAATGCGCTCGGCCGAGCGGGCACCCACGCCCGGAATGCGCAGTATCATGGCGCGGTCGGCCACGTTCACATCCACCGGAAAGAGGTGGCGGTTGCGCAGCGCCCAGGCCAGCTTGGGGTCAATTTCGAGGTCGAGGTACGGGTGCGCAGGGTCCAGAATCTCATCCGCCTCGAAGCCGTAGAAGCGCATCAGCCAGTCGGTCTGGTAGAGGCGGTGCTCGCGCACGAGCGGCGGCTGCGTCACCTGCGGCAGGCGCGCATCGTCGGTCACGGGCACGTAGCCCGAGTAGTACACCCGCTTCAGGTTGTAGCCCTGGTAAAGCGAGTCGGAGAGCTTGATAATCTGCAAGTCGTTCTCGTCGCTAGCCCCCACGATGAGCTGCGTGCTTTGCCCAGCGGTGGCAAACTGCGGCACCTTCTTAAAAAGCGCCTTCTCCTCTTTGTGCTGAATAATGCCGTCCCGAATCTGGCCCATCGGGGTCAAAATCTCGGCGTAATTCTTCTCCGGCGCCAAGTTTTGCAGTGCCAGCTCGGAGGGCAGCTCAATGTTCACGCTCAAGCGGTCGGCATAGAGGCCGGCTTCCTGAATCAGCTCGGGCGAGGCGCCCGGGATGGTTTTGACGTGGATGTAGCCGTTGAAATTGTGCTCGGTGCGCAGCTTTTTCACAATGCGCACCAGGCGCTCCATTGTGTAGTCGGGCGAGCTAAAGATGCCGCTGCTCAAGAAAAGGCCCTCGATGTAGTTGCGGCGGTAGAAATTGATGGTGAGGTCCACCACCTCCTCCACCGTAAAGGCGGCGCGCTTCACGTCGTTTGAGCGGCGCGACACACAGTAGGCGCAGTCGAAGATGCAGTGGTTGGTGAGCAGAATCTTGAGCAGGCTCACGCAGCGGCCATCCTCGGTAAAGCTGTGGCAGATGCCCATGCCTTCGGCGTTGCCGAGGCCCTTCTGCTCGTTTTTGCGCTTGCCGCCGCTGCTACTGCACGACACATCGTACTTGGCGGCGTCGGCTAAGATGCTTAGCTTTTCCTGAATGCGCTCGTTCATCGTTTCGGAGTAGTTTGGCGGGGGTAAAAGTAGCGCCAGCCATTGGAAAAGGCAAGCTTTTGATAAGCTAATTTTTTTAGAAAAAGTTTCCCGCTGCTTTGCTAATACTACCCCGCCGGCCACCCGCCCGGCGGGCCCAAGCGCCCAGCGGCGCCGTAACTTGCGCGTAGTGCTGCTGCGCCCTATGTTTCGCCTTTCTGCCCGCCTTCTTTTCGTGTTGCTCAGCGGGCTGCTGCTCGGGGGGCTGGCGCGTGCGCAGGCCCAAACGCCCAGCTTCAGCCCGCGCCTGGCCGTGCCCCCCGACTCGCTGCACGCCGCCGCCACCACCGAGGCCCCGCCCGCCGACTCGCTGGGCCGCCGCTTCGACGAGGACCGCGTACGCGTGCGGCTGGAGCGCTACACCCGGCGCGGCACCATTGTGGGGCGCGGGCTGGCGGCGTTTTTTCGCTTTACCAAGCCGCAGCAGGAAGAGCACGGCCTCGACGCGGTGCTGCTCAACCGGCAGTTCGACCAGCACAATTTCAAGATTGTGCGCCGCGTCACCATACGCCCTTCGATGCCTTTGGCTATAGCCTGAACGACTCGCTGCGCCAGCCGCGCACCTTCCTCGAAAAATCGGGCAATGCGCTGCACATCCGCACGGCGCGCTCGCGCATCCGGCAGGTGCTGCTGTTTCGGCCGGGCCAGCCGCTGCTGCCCCAGGCCCTGGCCGAAAGCGAGCGCCTGCTGCGCCAAACCGACGAGATACTGGACGCCCGCGTGCTCGTAAATGAGAAAACGGCCACCCGCGACAGCGTCGATATTCTGGTGTACACCACCGACGTATTCAGCATTACGGCGGGCTACGAGCTGCGCGGCGGGCCGGGGCAGGCCATCGTGACGGCCGGCGACCAGAACTTTCTGGGCCTGGGCCACCGCCTCGACAATCGCTACCAGTACGGCCGCGACCTGCCCCAAACCTGGGGCTACGAGGCCAACTATCGGGTGCCGTTTCGCAACTTCGTGTACGCTGAAGGGCACTACTACAACGAGTTCGAGTCGCACTCAGGGGGCGTGTCGGCGCGGCGCGACTTCTACTCGCCCAGCGCCCGCTGGGCCGGCGCTTTCACGGCCGATGTGTTCAACATTCGCCTTGTGCTGCCGCGCGATGCGCCGCCGCTGCCCGGCGAGCAGCCCAACTTCCAGGTGCGCTCCTACACCAGTCAGACGCTGTGGGTGGGCCGCGCCTTCCGGCTGCGCTCCTACGACCTGGGCTACGAAAACCCCGGCCGGCTCATCGTGGCCGGCAGCGTGGTCAACGAGCACCACACCACCAACCCCGCCAACCTGCCCGACGACCGCACCCGCACCATCCTGCTGGGCTCGGTGGGCTACTCGGTGCGCCGCTACTACAAAGACAAGTACCTCTTTGGCTTCGGGCGCACCGAGGATGTGCCGGCCGGCACGCTACTCAGCCTCACCGTGGGCCACGAGATGAACGCCGTGGGGCCGCGCCGCTACATCGACGCCCGCATTGCGGCGGCCGGCTACTCCGAGCGCCAGGGCTACCTCTACGGCAGCCTCGACTTTGGCACCTTTCAGCGCATCCACGACGGCGGCTGGGAGCAGGGGCTGCTGAGCGGGCAGTTTTTGTACTTCACGCGCCGCTACCGGGTGGGCAACTACCAGAGCCGCCACCTGCTCAACACCCGCGTCACGGCGGGCTTCAACCGCTACCCGGCCGAGGTGCTGCTCTCGGGCGTCAACTCCAACCCCGACGGCGTGCGCGGCTTCCAGCCCACCGCCCAAATCCTGGCTACCAGCCGCCTGCTGGCCAACTACGAAGGCACCGTGTACACGCCCCTCTCGCTGCTGGGCTTCCGGGTGGCGGTGCTGGCCTTTGCCGATATGGCGGTGGTGAACGAGCGCATCGGCGGCGGCTCGCCCTTTGGCGGGGGCACAGCGCCCTACACCGGCTTCGGGCTGGGCCTGCGCTTTCGCAACGAGCTGACGGTGCTGCGCACGTTCCAGTTTTTGCTGGGCTACTACCCGCGCGGCCAGCTCAGCGCCAACGGCCTGCGCCTGTTCGAGACCAACCGCGACTCGTACCAGTTCTCCGATTTCAGCTTCGGCCAGCCCAGCGTGGTGCAGTACGGCACGCAGTAGGCGTTAAGCAAAAATACAACAGCTTAAAAATACTCTAGCCAACTGTCTCACCTTCAAGTTTTTTTTATTGAAACTCTATCGGTATGGAGCAGCTCACCCGCACGGCCTGCCCACGCTGGTAAGCAGGCTGCCAGGCGGGCATTAGCCACACCAGGCGCAGGGCTTCTTCATTCAGACCCTTGCCGGGGCCGCGCACCACGGAGGCATCGGTTACGCGGCCGGCGGCGCTGAGCACGAAGCGCACGTACACCTTACCGGTGGCCTTGGCGCGCAAGGCTTCGGCGGGGTAGCGCAGGTTTTTGGCCAGGTAAGCCGCCAGCGCCGCCTGCCCGCCCACAAACTGCGGCCGCACGTCGGGATTAATGAAAACGGAGTCGGGGCTGAAGGCAGCCGATGCGGCGGCCGGCGCCACCGGGGCAGTCGTTTTGCCGGTGGGCACCTGGGCGGCAGCGCCGACATTGGGCCCGGCAGTTCGCTGGGCATGGGCCCCACCCGCCAGGCCCAGACCGGCCAGCAGCAGCGCACCCGAGAAGCGCGTAATCATAAAACGATTGTAGAAATTATTACAAATAATCACCCCTATTTTCCATCAAAATTAACTCTGACAACGGGATTTTACTATTATCAAAATGTTAAGCCTTGGGCGTGGCCACCCTGTTTGGCCCCGTCCCGCTTAGCGCCGCCCGCTGCCCGGTAGGCCCGCCGAGCCCTACCTTCGTAGCCGTTCCTTACTGCCCTACCCCATGCGCCTCGGTGATTTTAACGACCTCGAAATAGCCCGCGAAGTCAGCATCGGCTTCTACCTGACCAGCGACGACGGCGACCTGCTGCTGCCCGAGAAGTACCGGCCCGTGGGCGCGCACGTCGGCGACGTTATCCGCGTCTTCGTGTACCGCGATTCCGAAGACCGCCTCATTGCCACCACCTTAGAGCCGCTGGCGGTGGTCGATAGCTTTGCCGCCCTCACCGTGCGCGACATCGGCGCGCCCGGCGCGTTTCTCGACTGGGGCCTCGAAAAAGACCTATTGCTGCCCCACGCCAACCAGCGCCACGGCGTGCAAGTGGGTGAGCGGGTGCTCGTGTACGTGTACCTCGATGAGACTACCGACCGCCTCGTGGCCTCGGCCAAGTGGCAGCAGTTTCTCAGCCCCGAGCCTTTCGAGGGCGCCGTGGGCGAAGCCGTGCAAATCCTCGTAGCCGAGGAAACCCCGCTGGGCTACTCTGTCATCATTAACGGCACGCACCCGGGCCTGCTGTATCAGAACGAGGTTTTTCGGCCGCTGCGCACCGGCGAGCTGCTGCCGGGCCACCTGCGCCTCATCCGGCCCGATGGCAAGCTCGACGTGCGCCTCGGCCAGGCTGGCTACGACGAAGTCGAAACCGCCTCGCGCCTTGTGCTGGCCGCCCTGCGCCAGCGCCCCGACGGCCGCCTGCCCCTCGGCGACAAAAGCCTGGCCGACGACGTGTACCGCCGCCTGGGCATGAGCAAAAAAGTCTTCAAAAAGGCTCTCGGCTCGCTCTACAAGCAGGGCGTGGTCGTGCTCGGCCCCGAAGAAACCCGCCTGGCCAGTTTCGACTAACCGCGCTCAGCTTCCGTGCCCTTCTGCGCAAAGCCTGCGTGCCCTCCGTGGTAAAATTTTCTAGCGCATAAATTTGCTTTTCTCAAAAAGCGTCGTTCCTTTGCCCCCGCAAACCGACCCCAAATCATGCCTTTCTCCGCAACCGTTTCGCAAAGCTGGTGGCACTCAACCTTCCCAAGAGGCTGAGCATTAGGCATTATAGTTGGTTGAACCCCTAGCGTTTCTCCAAGCCCGCTGCTCACCGCAGCGGGCTTTTTTGTTGTCCTGACCTTTCGTTTTTCTTGCCATGTCGGCCGCTACTGCTACCTCTTCCGCCACCATCGTCCACAGCCGCCACCGCCGCCTGCTGGCCGATACCCTCACGCCGGTGAGCCTCTACCTGCGCCTGCGCGACCAGTTTGTGGGCACGCTGCTGCTCGAAAGCTCCGACTACCACGGCAATAACAACAGCTTTTCCTACCTCTGCTTCAGCCCCGTAGCGCGCTTCGAGCTAGACCAGAACCAGCTTACCACCCAGCGCCCCGGCCAGCCGGCCAGCACCGAAACGCTAGCTGACCCGCGCCAGGCGCTGGCCCACTTGCGTGAGTTTCGGAGCAGCTTCCAGCCGGCCGCGCCGTCGGGGCTGCCGTTCATTACCAATGGCCTGTTTGGGCACATGGCCTACGAGGCGGTGCAGTATTTTGAGGATGTGACGTTGCGTGACAAGCCCGGCGCCAGCACGGTGCCGGCCATCGTGTACCAGGCGTTTCGCTACGTCATCGCCATCAACCACTTCAAGGATGAGCTCTATTTATTTGAGCATCAGTACCTGAACGAGGGCGAAGAGCCAGCCGCCGCCGACTCGCTCGACCACATCGAGACGCTCATTCAAAACCGCAACTTTGCCACCCACGCCTTCCACCTCACCGGCGAGGAAACCTCCAACGCCACCGATGCCGAATACCTGGAATTAATCCGGCTGGGGCAGCACCACTGCCAGCGCGGCGACGTGTTTCAGATTGTGCTCTCGCGGCGCTTTCAGCAGGGGTTTCAGGGTGACGAGTTTAACGTGTACCGGGCGCTGCGCTCGCTCAACCCGTCGCCGTACCTGTTCTTTTTCGACTACGGCAGCTACAAGATTTTCGGCTCCTCGCCCGAGTCGCAGATTGTGGTGAACAAGGGCCAGGCCGTGCTCTACCCCATCGCGGGCACCTTCCGCCGTACCGGCGACGATGCGGCCGACGCCCGCCTGGCCCAGCAGCTCCTCGACGACCCCAAGGAAACCGCCGAGCACGTGATGCTGGTGGACCTGGCCCGCAACGACCTCAGCCGCCGCTGCGACGTGGTGGCCGTGGAGCGCTTCAAGGAAATTCAGTATTACTCGCACGTCATTCACTTGGTTTCTAAGGTGGTGGGCCAGCTCGGCCCCGACACCGAGCCGCTTGATGTGGTGGGCGAAACCTTCCCGGCCGGCACACTCTCGGGGGCGCCCAAGTACCGCGCCATCCAGCTCATCGACGAGTACGAGAGCACACAGCGCGGCTTCTACGGCGGCTGCATCGGCGCGCTTGACTTCGGCGGCGACTTCAACCACGCCATCATGATTCGCACCTTCCTCAGCAAGGACAACACGCTGTATTACCAGGCCGGTGCGGGCGTGGTGGCCAAATCGGTGCCCGCCAGTGAGTTGCAGGAAGTGCATAACAAGCTGGGCGCGCTGCGCGCGGCCATGCAGCAAGCGGAACGGGTGTAATTAAAATGAGCAGTAAAAAACGCCCGTCATGCTGAGCGAAGGCGCAGCCGCAGTCGAAGTATCTCTACCGCTTCGTTGCTAGCGAAAGAGTTAGTCCATCGATAGAGATGCTTCGACTCCGCTGCGCTGCGCTCAGCATGACGGTTCAAAAAAATAAACTCAAGAAAATGGCTATCCTGGTTCTCGACAATTACGACTCCTTCACCTACAACCTCGTGTACATGCTGCGCGAACTGGGCCAGGACGTGGACGTATTTCGCAACGATAAAATCAGCCTCGATGAGGTCGATAAATACTCGCACATCCTGCTGTCGCCCGGCCCCGGCATCCCGAGCGAGGCCGGCATTATGCCCGAGCTGATAAGGCGCTACGCGCCGACCAAGCACATTTTGGGCGTGTGCCTGGGCCACCAGGCCATCGGCGAAGCCTTTGGCGGCCAGCTGGCTAACCTGGGCGAGGTGCACCACGGCGTGGCCCACACGCTGCACCAGACGCCGGCCGCCGCCGACAACCGCCTCTTCCGCGACGTGCCCACCGACGTGCGCGTGGGCCGTTACCACTCCTGGACCATCGCGCCCGAGGGCGTGCCAGCCGAACTGCGCATCACGGCCCTCGACGAAAACGGCCAGGTACTGGCCCTCGCCCACCGCGACTACGACGTGTTGGGCGTGCAGTTTCACCCCGAATCGGTGCTCACGGAGCACGGTAAAACCATGCTGGCCAATTGGGTGAATGGGTAAATGAGCTAGTTGGCGACTGAGTGAATGAATGCGCTTGCAATGACACCGCCACCTCAACTTATAATTCATAACTCATAATTTATAATTCTTTGAAAGACACGCTCAACCACCTTTTTGCCTACCGCACGCTGCCCCAGGACGAGGCGCACCGCGTGGTGCTGGGCATTGCCCAGGGCCAGTATAACCCGGCCCAGATTGCCGCCTTCCTTACCGTGTATCTCATGCGCAGCGTGACGGTGGAGGAGCTAGCCGGCTTCCGCAACGCGCTGCTGGAGCTGTGCCGCCCCGTGGACCTGGGCGGCGTGGACGCGATGGACGTGTGCGGCACCGGCGGCGACGGCCGCAATACGTTCAATATCTCTACTTTATCGGCCTTTGTAGTGGCCGGCGCGGGCCAGCCGGTGGCTAAACACGGCAACCACGGCGTGTCGAGCATCAGCGGTAGCAGCACGGTGCTGGAGCACATGGGCGTGAAATTCACGGCTGATAACGCCGCCCTACGGCGCCAGCTCGACGAGGCTAATATCTGCTTTTTGCACGCGCCCCTGTTTCACCCGGCCCTAAAAAACGTGGCGCCGCTGCGCAAGGAGCTGGGCGTTAAAACGTTCTTCAATATGCTGGGGCCGCTGGTGAACCCTGCCCGGCCGCGCTTGCAGCTCGTGGGCGTATTCAGCCTGGAGCTGGCGCGCCTCTACGCCTACCTGCACCAGCAGGAGGCGGGCCGCGAGTTTCTCATCGTGCACAGCCTCGATGGCTACGACGAAGTATCGCTCACGGGGCCGGTCAAGCTCATTAGCCGCCAGGGCGAGGAATTGCTGAATCCCAGCGACCTGGGCCTACCCCAGACCACCCCCGAAGCCCTCTTCGGTGGCGACACAGTGGCCGAGGCCGCGCAGATTTTTCAGCGGGTTTTACGCAACGAGGCGCCTGCCGCCCACCGCAACGCCGTATTGGCCAATGCCGCGCTGGCCCTGCGCACCGCTGGCCGCGCCGCCAACGCGGCCGAAGGTTTGGCTCTGGCCGCCGAAAGCTTGGACAGCGGCCGGGCGCGCCAATCGTTTGAAAAGCTGCTGGCGCTGGGCTAGGCTGTGCGCATGGGCGCCTCACGGGCCCCCTTTGGGGCCGGCCCCCTCTCCGAAAAGGAGAGGGGGAGCCTGACGTAACTTGAAAATTATCCTTAGCTAAATACTTTAACGCAACACTTTCGTCAGGCTCCCCCTCTCCTTTTCGGAGAGGGGGCCGGGGGGTGAGGCGCCCGCCAGAACATGACCATCCTCGATAAAATCATCGCTGAAAAGCGCCAGGAAGTAGCCCGGCGCGAAGCCGAAACCCCGGCGGCTAGCCTCGAAAAGCAGCCGCTTTTCACGCGCCCGGTGCTGTCGGCGCGGGCGGCGCTCACGGCGGCCAGCTCGTCGGGCATAATCGCCGAGTTTAAGCGCCGCTCGCCTTCCAAGGGCGTCATCAACGGCGTGGCCGAGGCGGGCGCTACCACGGCTGGCTACGCGGCGGCGGGCGCGGCCGTGCTCTCGGTGCTCACGGATGAGCCGTTTTTTGGCGGCACGCCCGCCGACCTGGCGGCGGCGCGGGCGGCCTGCCCGACTACGCCCATCTTGCGCAAAGACTTCATCATCAGCGAGTACCAACTAATGGAAGCGCGGGCGATGGGCGCCGATTTGGTGCTGCTCATTGCCAGCTGCCTGAGTCCAGCCGAGGTGGTGCAATTTAGCAAGTACGCCCACGACCTGGGCCTAGAAGTGCTGCTGGAGGTGCACGACGAAGCCGAACTGCGCAGCCACCTGGCTACCAGCGTCGATTTGGTGGGCGTAAATAACCGCAACCTAGCCACGTTTGCCACCGACATCGATACGTCGGTGCGGCTGGCCGGCCTCATCCCCAACTCGTTTGTGAAGGTGGCCGAAAGTGGCTTGCAGCACGCCAGTACTATCGCGGCGCTGCGGCGGGCGGGCTACCAGGGCTTTCTCATCGGCGAAACATTTATGAAAACCACCGACCCGGCGGCGGCCCTGGCCAGCCTCGTGGCCGAACTATCCGGGCCCCTTGCTGCTTCTTAGGCCACTATGAAAGTCAAAATCTGCGGCATGCGCGAGGCCGCCAATATCCTGGCGGTGGCCGACTTCAACCCCGATTTTCTGGGGTTCATCTTCTACGATAAATCGCCGCGCTTTGTGGGCGAATTGCTCTCGACCGAAGTGCTGCGCAGCTTACCCGAGGCGGTGGCCAAGGTGGGCGTGTTTGTGGATGCGCCGCTGCCCGAGCTGCTGGCCACCACCGCCTGCTACAGCCTCGACTACGTGCAGCTGCACGGCCACGAAACGCCGGCCTACTGCCGGGCCGTGCGCGAGCAGGGCCTGCGAATTATCAAGGCTTTTTCGGTGGGTGAGACGTTCGATTTCAGCACGTTGGCGGCTTATGCGCCCGTGTGCGACCTGTTCTTGTTCGACACCAAGGGGGCGCAGCCGGGCGGCAATGGCCACGCCTTCGACTGGCGCCTGCTGGCCGACTACCACGGCCCCACGCCCTTTTTGCTGAGTGGCGGCCTGGGGCTGGCTACCATCGAGGAGCTGCTGGCTTTTCACCATCCTTGGCTGGCGGGCTACGACTTCAACAGCCTGCTCGAAATCGCCCCTGGCCTCAAGGATGAGCAAGCCACCGGCCAGCTGCTGACCCGCCTGCACGAGCAGCGCGCCGACTATTAGTCACCCACATCACTACTTACCTATCATCCATGACTAGCACCGCCCCTTCCCCCTACCGCGTCGATGCCAGCGGCTACTACGGCCCCTTCGGTGGGGCCTATGTGCCCGAAATGCTTTACCCCAACGTGGAGGAGCTGCGCGATAATTACCTGCGCATCATCGAAGACCCCGAGTTTCAGCGCGAGTTTACGCAGCTGCTTACCGACTACGTGGGGCGGCCCACGCCGCTGTTTCTGGCCCAGCGGCTGTCGGCCGAGTTTGGCACCACCATCTACCTCAAGCGCGAGGACTTGTGCCACACCGGCGCCCACAAAATCAACAACACCATCGGCCAGATTCTGGTGGCCCAGCGCCTAGGCAAGAAGCGCATCGTGGCCGAAACCGGCGCTGGCCAGCACGGCGTGGCCACCGCCACGGTGTGCGCCCTCATGGGCCTGGAGTGCATTGTGTACATGGGTGCCATCGACATCGAGCGCCAGAAGCCCAACGTGGACCGGATGCGGATGCTGGGCGCCAAAGTGGTACCCGCCACCAGCGGCAGCCAGACGCTGAAAGATGCTACCAACGAGGCCATGCGCCACTGGATTTCCAACCCCACCGACACGCACTACATCATCGGCTCGGTGGTGGGCCCGCACCCCTACCCCGACATGGTGGCCCGGTTCCAGGCCATCATCTCGGCCGAAACCATCAGCCAGCTTTTGCAGCAGACCGGCCGCGCTACCCCGGATTTTGTGCTGGCCTGCGTGGGCGGCGGCTCCAATGCGGCGGGCGCCTTCTACCACTACCTCGACGAGCCCGGCGTGCGCCTGATTGCCGCCGAGGCCGCCGGCCAGGGCGTCGATACCGGCCACTCGGCCGCCACTACGGCGCTGGGCAAGCCAGGCATTTTGCACGGCGCCAGCACTATCCTGATGCAGACCGCGGACGGGCAGGTGACGGAGCCCTACTCCATTTCGGCGGGCCTCGACTACCCCGGCATCGGGCCGCAGCACGCGCAGCTGTTTGCCACCGGCCGGGCCGAGTTTATCTCGATTACCGACCGGGCAGCGCTCGATGCGGCGTTCCAGCTCAGCCGCCTGGAGGGCATTATTCCGGCCCTCGAAACGGCACACGCGCTGGCTTGCCTGCCGCTCATCGGGGCCAAAAAGGATGACGTGGTGGTGGTCTGCCTTTCGGGGCGCGGCGATAAGGACCTAGCTACCTACACCAAGCACCTGGAAGAATACTCCTAGATTATTTCGCGCCCAACTTCGCGAAGCTTCGCGCTAAAAGACCATGAACCGCCTCACCCACCTATTCCAACGCAAAACCTCGGACGTACTCAACGTCTATTTCACCGCTGGCTTCCCGCAGCTTACTGATACCGTACCCATCCTACAAGCCCTGCAAGACGCGGGCGCCGACCTCGTTGAAATCGGGATGCCTTACTCCGACCCCGTGGCCGATGGCGAAACCATTCAGCGCAGCAACCAGCAGGCCCTCGAAAACGGCATGACGGTGGCCAAGCTGTTTGAACAATTACAAGGCATTCGCCAGCAAGGTATTGCGGTGCCCATCCTGCTCATGGGCTACCTCAATCCGGTGGTGCAGTTCGGCATCGAACAGTTCTGCCAGCAGTGCCAGGCCGTGGGCGTCGATGGCTTGATTCTGCCCGACCTGCCGCTCGAAGTATATGAGCGCGAGTACAAAGCCCTGTTTGCGAAATACGGCCTGCAAGTGGTGTTTCTCGTGACGCCCCAGACCAGCGCCGCCCGCGTGCGCCAGCTCGATGGGCTAGCCGATGGCTTTATCTACCTCGTGGCCGCCGCCGGCACTACCGGCGCCCAAACCGACATGAACGCCGACGTGGACGCCTACCTCAGCCGCACCAAGGCGCTGAGCCTGCGCAACCCCACGCTGGTAGGCTTCGGCATCAGCGACGCGGCCAGCTTCGCGGCGGCCAGCCGGCACACCACTGGCGCCATCATCGGCAGCGCCTTTATTCGGCTGCTGCAAAATACGCCGGCCGAGGGCCAGGCGGCCGCCATCAAGGCGTTTGTGGCGGGCATTCGGCCGTAGCGCAAGCGCTTGTTTGCCAGCCCCGTCTGGGTGCGTTGGTGCTTCGGCGCTGGCGCATTCGGACGGGGCTTTTTCGTGGGTAATTGCTGACGGAAGGCGCCAAAGCAATCTGGATTAATTCTAAATAGATTTTGAAGCCGGGTAGTTTGAGTTGTTTCTTTGCACTCTCTTTAGATTTAGTCTAAACTAAGTGCTTCATGAATAGCTTTCGTTACCTACTCTTCCCACTAGTGGCCTGCGCCGTAACCGCGACGGCCCAGGCCCAGACTACCGGCAGCATTCGGGGCCGCATTACCAACCGGGCGGGCGGCGCGGCCGAAGCCGTGAGCGTGGGCCTGCAAGGCCAGCCTCAGGGCGACATTACCGATGAGCAGGGCCGCTTTGAGCTGCGGCAGGTAGCGCCGGGGCAGTACACGCTGGTGGTGTCGGCGCTGGGCCTTAAGACCGAGCAGCAGACCGTGACCGTTGTGGCCGGCCAAACGGCCACTGCCAACTTCTCGCTGACCGAGAGCGCTGCCGAACTGAAAGAGGTGGTGGTGAACGGCGGCCGCACCAACAAGTTCAGCCGCACCAACAGCGTGGACGTGGGCAAGATGCCGCTCAAAAACGTGGAGAACCCGCAGGTGTACAGCACCGTCACCAAGGAGCTGCTGACCGAGCAGCTGGTGTTTACGAGCGACGACGCGACCCGCAACGTGCCGGGCATTCAGCGCATGTGGGAATCGACGAACCGGGCCGGCGACGGCGGCAGCTACTACACCATGCGCGGCTTCGTGACGCAGTCGCAGCTGCGCAACGGCCTGGTAGGCAACGTCACGAGCGCCATCGACGGGGCCAACCTCGAAAAGCTGGAAGTCATCAAAGGCCCGTCGGGCACGCTCTACGGCGGCGCGCTGTCCAGCTACGGCGGCCTGCTGAACCGCGTGACCAAGCGGGCCTACGACAGCTTCGGGGGCGAGGTGAACTACTCAGGCGGCAGCTACAATTTCAACCGCGTAGCCCTGGACCTGAACACGCCGCTCAATAACGCCCGGACGGTATTATTCCGCGTAAACGGCGCCTGGAACTACGAAAACAGCTTCCAGGACACCGGCTTCCGGCGCTCCTACGCGCTGGCCCCGACGCTCACCATCCGGCCCACCGATAAGCTGAGCATCACGCTCGACGGCGAATTTCAGTGGGCCACGGCCACCGGGCGCACGTTCTTCTTCCCCAACTCACCTGTGAGCCAGTTGGGCTTCGACCGGGCCGACCAGGTGCCCGTGGACTACCGCAAGTCGTACTCCGGGCCGGGGCTCTGGAACACCAGCCGGGCCAGCAACCTCTTCGGGCAGGTAAACTACCAGTTGTCGCCGGCCTTCCGCTCGTCCACCAACTTCGCCGCGAGCCGCAGCTTTTCCGACGGCTTCGGGCCCTATTTTGGCCTCGTGGGCACCGGCAAGGGCATCGCGCTGGATTCCATTCAGCAGTCTGACCAGTCGAGCCGCAACAGCCGCGCTGGTCTAGTGCAAGTGCAGCAACTGTTCAACGGCGATTTTCAACTGGGCCGCCTGCGCAACCGCGTGGTGCTGGGCCTGGATTTTCTGCATGTGCGCAACGACCAGTTTCTCTTTGGCAGCACCTACGCCACGGTGCCCATCAGCGGGGCCTACGACTACAGCACCTTCAACGGGGCCAATATGACCCGGCTCTACATGGGCGCGCCCGGCTACACGTATCCGGTTTATAATGAAACGAATACCTACAGCACCTTCGTATCGGATGTGCTCAACCTGACCAATCGCTTCAGCGTGCTGGCCGCCGTGCGCCTCGACCGCTTTGCCAATAAAGGTGCTGACGGGGCCAATGCCGGCTTCAACCAAACGGCGGCCTCGCCCAAGTTTGGAGCCGTGTACCAACTCGTGCCCGAGCAACTGTCGGTATTCGCCAACTACCAGAATTCCTTTGCCAACCCCGGCACCTACTACGGCTACGACGCCGCTACCAAGCAGCTCACCGCGCCCATCACGGCCAAGCTGGAGCAGGCCAACCAGGTAGAGGCCGGCGTGAAATTCGACCGGCTGGGCGGGCGCTTCACCGCCACCATGAGCGTGTATGACATCCGGGTCAAAAACAAGCTGCGCACGGAGTCTGACCCGGCCGGCGCCGCCCTCTTTGCGCAGGTGCAGAGCGGCGAACAGGTGAGCCGTGGCGTGGAAATCGACGTGGTAGCCAACCCCCTGCCGGGCCTCAACGTGGTGACTGGCTTTGCCTACAACCACGCCGAGCTGACCAACGACGTGGCCGCCACCAACGGCCGCCGCCCCAGCACCGCCGGCTCGCCGGTTCTGGCCAACCTCTGGCTCAGCTACCGCCTGTCCGATGGCCCCCTCAAGGGCCTGGGCCTGGGCGCGGGCGGCAGCTACGCCAGCGACAATATGGTGGTGAACGACGCCAACAACGGCCAGTTTACCCTGCCCAGCTACGTGGTGCTGAACGCCAGCGCCTTCTACGACCGGCCGCACTACCGCCTTTCGGTGAAGATGGATAACCTCACCGACCAGCACTACTGGATAGGCTACGGCTCGATGAACCCACAGAAGCTGCGCAGCCTCATTGGCCAGGTAGCGTACAAGTTTTAAGAATCCAAAAGGCGTTAACAACTTCAACAAGAACGTCATGCTGAACTTGCCGAAGCATGACGTTCTTGTTGAAGTTGTTATTTCCCAACTTTCCTCTTCCGCATGACCTTTCGCAAAGCAATCGGTAAGCTGCACCTCTGGCTAGGGCTGGCCTCGGGGCTGATTGTGCTCATCGTGAGCTTGTCGGGGGCGGTGTTCGTGTTTCAGGATGAACTGCGCGACCTCACCCAGCCCTGGCGCCGGGTGGCGGTGCAGGCCCGGCCCATGCTGCCACCCTCGGTGCTGCAAGCCACCGCCACCCGCGCCAAGCCCGGCTTCGTGCCGTCCTGGACGACCTATAATGGCCCCAACCGCTCCACGGCCGTGTACCTGAGCCGGGGCGAGGAGGTGTACTACGCCTTTCTGAACCCCTACACCGGCCAGCTGCTGCACGTGCAAAGCCTGCAAAGCGACTTTTTCACCCTCGTGCAATACCTGCACATGTACCTGCTGCTACCGCCCGCCATCGGCAAGTGGGTGGTCGACGTGGCCGTTATCACCTTCGTGGTGATGCTCATTTCGGGCCTCGTGCTGTGGTGGCCGCGCAACAAGGCTGCCCGCAAGCAGCGCTTTTCGGTGAAGTGGGACGCCTCGCCCAAGCGCCGCACCTACGACCTGCACAATGTGCTGGGCTTCTATGCCAGCGCGCTGGCCCTGGGGCTGGCCCTCACCGGCCTGTGCATCAGCTACGAGTGGCTGATGGATGGCGTAGGCGCGCTGGCCAATGGTGGCCGCTCCATCGCCGCCGAAAACGCCGAGCCCCGGGTCGATACCCTGCTCACGGCCCGGCCCAGCCAGCCGGTGGTCGATATCGCCTACGCCGCCATGCGGCGGCAGTCGCCCCGGGCCGAAATGCTACTCATCGGCCCCACGGCCGATGCGGCCGCGCCCGTGTGGTGCACTGCCTACGCCCAGGCCCTGCACTACTACCACCGCGACGAATACCGCTTTCACCCCCGCACCGGCCAGCTGCTGCTAGCCCAGCCGCACGCCCGCAAAAGCAACGGCAAGAAGCTGGCCGACATGAACTACGACCTGCACACCGGCCTCATCCTAGGCCTGGGTGGTAAGGTCATTGCCTTCGTGGTCAGCCTTACGGCGGCCAGCCTACCCGTCACAGGCTTCCTGGTGTGGCGCGGCCGGCACAACCGCCGCCAGCCGGGCCGACGCCCGGCCCTGGCCACGGCCTAGCGCAGCGGAAACTGCTGAAACGACACGTTGCCCATCACCTCTTTCTCGTATTTCGCCAGGCAGTACTGGTTGAATTCGGCGTCGAAATTCACCGCGCCCGGCCGCACCGTTTTGGGCACCGGCTGGCCCTGGTGGAAGAAATACACCTTCGTATTGCCGTATTTGGTGTGGGGCATAAAGTCGCCGTACTGCCGCATCGTGCGCCACAGCGTGTCGGCCACCGTCACGGCGTACACGCGCACGATGGGGCCGGTGTTGTTCTCGTTGCGGTAAGTGGCAATTTCCTGAAAATTGCCCGGCAGGTCGCCCACGCCCGGCTGGCTTAGCGAGTCAAACACAAACCAGCCCAGCAACAGGGCCAACGCGGCGATAACGAGGTATTTTGGCTTCATAAAGCGCGGGCTAAGCCCATTGCTGGCGCAGGCCGGGATAAGCGGCAAACTTGCCGTCGCGGCTGATGAGCGTCAGGTTCTCGCTGAGCGCTTGAGCAATAAGCAGGCGGTCAAACGGGTCGCGGTGGTCTTTATTTTGAGGCAGGTTGGCATAAGACACCAAGTGCTGGTCCTCGATTGCCAGTATTTGAAAGCTACTGGACCTGATTTTAGTAATCCAGGTAGCCAAATCGGGCGCCAGGACCAGTCGACCTACATTCATCAGCGTGGCTAACTCCCAAAAGCTTACCACACTGACATAGACCGTTGTTTGCTCATCGGCTAACAGTTGCTTCATGGCTTCGGGCAGCCGGGCAGAATTGTCGGCGTACCACACCAGCGCATGGGTGTCTAGCAACACGCGGGTAGACGCTACCATGCAGTCGTATTATGCGTCCAGTCAGTGTCGGCTAGTGGCGCATCCCAATCATCCGTCAGGTAAGTGACCGAGCCTTGCAAAAAACCCGCTTGCACCGGTTTGGCTAATGCGTCGGCCGCTAGCAGCTGCTGCACCATTGCGGCAATCTTATTGAAGGCAGTTTCATCCTGCACCCGCGCAATAGCGCTGAACAATTCCTGCTTTTTCTCTTCAGCTATCATACCCCTGTGGTTTGGCAATTAATTTACAACACCTGTCGCACACTTAGCTCGCTACCTTATCAGCCAGAAACCGCGCCGTGTGGTTGCTGTCCTTAAGCTTCACCAGCTGCTCGGGCGTGCCTTCGAAGAGCAGGTGGCCGCCGTTGATACCGCCCTCGGGGCCGAGGTCGATGAGCCAGTCGGCGCACTTGATGATGTCCACGTTGTGCTCGATGATGAGCACCGAATTACCCTGCTCCACCAGCGCGTTGAGCGCGCCCAGCAGCTTAGCAATGTCGTGAAAATGCAGGCCGGTGCTCGGCTCATCGAAGATAAACAGGATTTTATCTTGCTGAAGCGTAGCACCTTTGGTGAGGAAGCTGGCCAGCTTCACGCGCTGGGCCTCGCCGCCGCTGAGCGTGTTGGCCGACTGCCCCAGGCGGATGTAGCCCAGGCCCACGTCAAGCAGCGGGCGCAGGCGCTCGGCTACTTTAGGCTGGGCCTGGAAGAACTCCACGGCTTCGGCCACCGTCAGGTCGAGCACCTCGAAGATGTTCTTATCCTGAAACTTAACCTCCAGAATGTCCTGCTTGAACTTGTGGCCGCCGCAGCTTTCGCAGGTCAGGTAAATGTCGGCCATGAACTGCATCTCGATTTTGACCTGGCCCTCGCCTTGGCACACCTCGCAGCGCCCGCCCTCCACGTTGAACGAGAAGTGCGACGGCTTGTAGCCCCGCGCCTTGGCCAGCGGCTGCTCCGAGAAGAGCGTGCGAATGGTGTCGTAGGCCTTCACGTACGTCACCGGGTTCGAGCGCGACGACTTGCCGATGGGGTTCTGGTCCACAAATTCGACGTGCGTTACCTGCCCATTCACGCCCAGCAGGCGGTCAAACTTGCCGGTGGTTTCGCCCGCGCCGCCGCCCAGCATCTTCATTAGGGCCGGGGCCAGAATGCGCCGAATGAGCGTCGATTTGCCCGAACCCGACACGCCGGTTACCACCGTCATCACGCCCAGCGGAATCTTGACGCTCACGTTCTTAAGGTTGTTTTCGCGGGCGCCGGTCAGTTCCAGCGCGTTGCGCCAGGGGCGGCGCACGGTGGGCACCGCCACCTCCAGCTGCCCACTCAGATACTGGCCGGTGTAGGTGGCCGTGTCCTGCATCAGCTCAGTAAAAGTGCCCTGAAACATCAGGTTGCCGCCGCCCGTGCCGGCCTCGGGGCCGATGTCAATAATCTGGTCGGCGGCCTCCATCATCTTCTCCTCGTGCTCCACCACTACCACCGTATTGCCCAGCTCTTGCAGCGAGCGCAGCACGCCGATTAGCTGCTCGGCATCCTTGGGGTGCAGGCCGATGCTGGGCTCATCGAGCACGTACATGGAGCCCACCAGCGCCGAGCCCAGCGACGTAGCCAGTGAGATGCGCTGGCTCTCGCCGCCGCTCAGCGTATTGCTCAAGCGGTTGAGGGTGAGGTAGCCCAGCCCCACGCGGTTGAGGTATCCGAGGCGGTTGGTAATCTCGGCCAGCAGGCGGTCGGCCACCGCCATATCGTGCTCGCTCAAGGCCAGCGTTTCGAAAAATGTCAGGGCCTCGGAGATGGGTAGCAACACCAGGTCGGTGATGCTGCGGCCGTCGATTTTCACGTACTGCGCGTCCTTGCGCAGGCGCGTGCCGCGGCAGTCGGGGCAGGTGGTGCGGCCCCGGTAGCGGCTTTGCAGCACCCGGTACTGGATTTTGTGGGTTTGCTCGCTCACCCATTTAAAATACGCGTCGAGGCCCTCAAAGTGCTTGTTGCCTGTCCAAAGCAGGCGCTGCTCGGCGGCGCTGAGGTCATTGTAGGGGCGATGAATGGGGAAGTCGAACCGGATGCCGTTCTTCAGCAGTGGCTTGAGCCACTCACCCTGCTTTTCGGTGCGCCAGGGCGCGATGGCGCCCTCGTACACCGTCATGCTTTTGTCGGGAATCACCAGGTCTTCGTCAATACCCAGCACCGAGCCGAAGCCCTCGCAGGTGTGACAGGCGCCGTAGGAGTTGTTGAAGGAGAAGAAGTTAACGCTCGGCTCCTCGAATACTTCGCCGTCCAGCTCAAATTTATCGGAGAAGGTGCGCGTCTCGTTGTCTAGCTTCACTACGCAAGTGCCGTGGCCCTCAAAAAAAGCCGTTTGCACCGAGTCAGACAGCCGGAACTGCAAATCTTCATCGCCCGGCTGCACGGCCGCCCGGTCAATGAGAATGAAGATATCGCCTTCCACTTCGGGCTTACCTTCGCCGATAAGGTCTTCAATGAAAGCATTTTGGCCATCGGCCAGCACCACGCGGCCGTAGCCTTTTTGCAGCAGCAAATCCAGCTCCTTGCTCATGGGGCGGCCGGGCTCGGTGCGCAGCAGCGGCGCCAGGATGGTGACGCGCGTATCGGCGGGCAGGCTGAACAGAAAATCGACCACATCGGCTACCGAATCCTTGCGCACCTGCTCGCCGCTGATGGGCGAAAACGTGCGGCCCACCCGCGCAAACAACAGCTTGAGGTAGTCGTAAATCTCGGTGCTCGTGCCCACCGTCGAGCGGTTGTTCTTGATGCTGACTTTCTGCTCGATGGCGATGGCCGGCGAAATGCCCCGGATGTAGTCCACGTCGGGCTTGTCCATGCGGCCCAGAAATTGCCGGGCGTAGCTGCTCAGGCTTTCCACGTACATGCGCTGGCCCTCAGCGTACAAGGTATCGAAGGCCAGGCTCGACTTGCCCGAGCCCGACAGGCCCGTGACGACGATAAACTTGTTGCGGGGCAGCGCCACGCTCAGGTTTTTGAGGTTGTGGACGCGCGCGTTTTTGATAACGATAAACTGGCGCGGGTCGAGGAGGTCGATTTCGTCGTGGGCCGGAGCGGCCACTTGCAGAGCGGAATTGTCAGACATGAATGGGATAACGCCGGGCGGGGGGCGGAAGGTTTCGGCGCTGTGGCAAAGGTCGGGCATAAGACGGCGCGGCCCGTCGTATTATTGGCCGGGCGCGGCTGGCGGCCAACTGCCGGTTTGCCGGCTTCGTACTACCCTTTCTCAACCCGTTTTTTCTATGGCCGAACTCCGTATTCAACCCAAAAAATCGGCGCCTAGCCCCTGGCTGCTCGTGGCGCTGGTCGTGCTGGTGCTGGCCGCCGCTGCGTACTTTTTCCTGCGCCCCGACCCGGTGGAGCCC
>Ga0160428_1000169_pt1 | contig 81787 bp, 82 predicted proteins | sample SolpanmetagenomM_FD_108198 | JGI IMG/M metagenome (GOLD analysis project Ga0160428, IMG submission 108198) | Solar panel surface microbial communities from Lawrence Berkeley National Laboratory, California, USA - M | ecosystem: Engineered > Built environment > Solar panel > Unclassified ...
AGATACGTACACTCCTCAACACAGTCCTCGTGAGGTCCCTTGTGGTTCTCGTTGTCTTGAGCAGCAGTTACACGCTGTGTGCATTCGTCATATTCCTGCTTGTGGTGGTGGCACTCCTTTGATCTTGCGCATTCTGTAGAAGAAGAATCATGTCAGTGACCCAACACTAGATGACAGCTGAATGTATGCTTGATCGTTCACGTATGTATTGGAGGGGTCGCCCACTGCCATCAACACCGTGGCGTAACCTTGCGCATCCAACACAACACCGAAAAACACCACTCTATATAACAAGCAAGCTCAAACTTACCTTCTTGCAAAGCAGGCATAGGATCAACAGGCTCATCCTCCTCCTCCTCCTCCTCTTCCTCCTCAGGTTCATCAGCGCTCTCCTCATCCTCCTTCTCCTCGTCATCATCGACCTTTCCCTTAAAAGGCTTGTCATCCTCCGATGTCTCCTTTGGTGTACCCGTCAAATCCGGACTTGTCTGCTCGGTGCCCTTATCAACATTGGGCTCGCTATCGGGTGTTTCATGGGCATCGCCGTATGCCTTGTCTGATTTAGGATCAAGGTGGTCTGCGGCTTGATTGTCGGCGTCCGGGGCAGGAGCGTCGGCGTGGACGTCGGGGGAGATGTAGGAGAGGACGGAGTCGAAGAAGCCCATAATTGCGGTGGTTATTACAGGATTCGGTGAAGATGTGGAAGCTTGAGGTTCGAGGTTTGAAAGGCAAATCCCCAATGACTTTCCGGGTGTTGCTTCCCGATTAGGGTCGAAGCAGGATCAACCCCTTTTCATGTCGCGAACACAAAGCACAGATTAAGTCACACATCTTCCATTCACTAGCAGTAACAAACGTATGTGATATATGCCTGTTTGAAGCGCACTACATATGCCAAGTGCTGATATGATACATGTGTCTCGGGTAATCGACTGATGAGACTGGCGTCTCTCATAATTCCCGCCTTACCTAGTCCCTCCTTCTCCTGTGCGACCTTTTCCAGTACCGTCGAAATATGCAATGTAGTCGTACAAAGGCGCCCTGAATTTGCTTGCTTCATTCCCAATTCTCTTCTTCCTTATCCTTACTCAGACCTGATTCTGCTGTTTTTCCCAACACTCAAGTAGGTGGCTCTGGTCCACTAACCAAGGTTGGCGCAATCCGTCTCTTCTTGGCCTCTTGCCCATCATCACTCGCGTCCTGCTCCGCCTCCCGCTTCACCGCAGTCTGGCTGAGTTGTGCTGGAAATGAAGCATGCTTTGAGCTAGTAGCACTAACTTGTGGTGTCATTGGCGGTGTAGGCGCAATGAAAGTTGGTGGTAATGGCGTGTTGTGACTCGTCTGATTGGCAGCCGAAAGAGTAGGCAGATTCGTCATGACAGGTGTTGGATTACTCACGACAGTACCAGGTGCTAGTGGTTGAAGTGAAGCAACGGATGATGCGGAGTTTGAGCGTGTAGGTGTTGGAGGTCGATTAAAGTTGTTTGAAACCATTCCGGGTGATGGCATGATTATCGAGGATGGAGGCTGTCTCATGTGAGACTGCAGGCCTGTAGGTGTTTGTTGAGGAGTAACATCAGTGGCTCCAGTGGTATTGATAGCAGTTGGGGCATTCGCACGAGAAGCTGGCGGACCATGGTAGGCCGTACCTAGCTCACCTGGCGCAAATGCCAATGAAGAGCAGAATCCATCTGACGAACACATGATCAGCGTTGTTGCATCGTTGGACCTATGAATGTTAGCCTCAAAATCCTTGCCAAGCTGAAATACCAACTTACCATGCTAGATCGGTGAATGTAGCAAAATGAAGATTGCTGACCACGCAGAGTGGCGTCTGTTGTTGCGTGTCGTAAACGTATACTGCATCCTGTGTAGCAACAGCATATACGATACGATATGGCAAAGCAAACGCTGGAGGTGGACCTGCGGGTAAGCCACTGTCTTGACTTTTTGGTGTCGACGGTGCTGCAGCATGAGCAGGTGTGGTTGGTGGAGGTTCCATTGACGATACTGAATGAGGTAGTTTTGAGGGAATTACCGGCTCAGGCAGTGCATCAAGGTCTTCTGTTGCTGATGATGTGTCTATGGAGATATGCTTTGTTTGTGTTGCCTCTCTGAGGTTGAAGAAGGTCGTACAACAGCGAACTGCTACTGAAGGCTTTTTGTGTCCAGGTAGGTGTGCAATAGGTGGTTTGTTCAGTCCACCGCGGCTGTAGATATAGACTGTATTGATCACATCTTCTGTAGGTTTGCCGCCATCTAATGTAGATGGTAATACGTTTTTGTATTGACCAGCAGGCGTGAACAGCAGACTACCATCTGGTGCAAATGTGAGTCGTCTGAAGAATGACGTAAGCGCTTCACTGGCATAAATATTTGAGTTCTTATTGTAGCCAACAAGAGGAGATGCTGAGGGCATGACAGCAGGTAGGGGCATAGCTAATGCTGGAGACGCTGAACGATGAATACCAGGAGATGCTGCGCCAAATGAAGATCTTCGGCTTGAAGGTGCGTGGGATGGCGGGTTCATAGGAAGTGCAAGTGATTGTGGTGTCCCTGGCATTGATGGAGCTGGCGAACCCATTCGGATTGGGCCATCCAGATGCAAGCTTGATCGGTGTCCAAAGTCTGGTGGTGCGGGGCTATTCGATGATGGTCGCCGTAGTGGTAGATCCATTCTGTTGACCTTATTGTGTTGTGTGAGCGTAAATTGGCCATCGCTGTTCCTGAGCTTGTAGATGTGTATGGATCGATCAGAAGATTGTGTAGCCAAGAATTCGTTCAATGGATCCCATGCTACACCTTGAACGTAGTTGTTGTGCTCGGCAATCTGCCTTACGCAAGTTCCTGTAGCCAGTCAGCCAAGCACTTTCCTTTATCCTGCCTTATAGCCTGACATACCAGAATGAGCGTCGTAGATGCGAGCTATGTTATCCATGCTGCCAGTCACGATGAATTTGCCATCAGGAGACCATGCCAAATCATATATCTCGAATCCATGATTGGCCGCGTTTGCTGATCTGAAGATGCGCAGATAGTTCCAGAACTCCTTGTCTTCCAGATCATCTTCACCATATGCTCGGCCAGCAGGCTTCTTGTCTGTAGGTGACCAGATTATTATATTGCCATCATCGCCAGCGCTGGCCAGCAGCTCTTCTATTTAGAATGTTTAGTACTTTTCTCGAACACTTGTTGCATCTGATCTTCCTAACCACGTGGACTCCACCGTACTACATTGACGGCTTGTGTATGTTTCGAAAGTGTTGACAGATAGGTGACCTGGCGGTCAACTCCATTGTGTTCTACTTTCCAGACCTATTCGCAAGTTGTGTTTGTGAGACTGTGTTATTGTAGTCTGAACGACACCAAGATCACCTACTCTAACATTGTTGTCACCGCCAGCGGTTGCTAATCTTCCTTTTCCATGAGATGGCTCGAATTGTACGGAGTAGATGGGGGATCGGTCGTTATGCCAAGTGATAAGCAGAGGTGCTGCCTTCATGGCTGACTTGGGGAAGTGCGCGGGCTTGATGGAGGTGTGAAGCAGGGCGGGTCATCAGAGGAGGTCAATGAGGTTGGGTGTAACTTCGCAGACAGCAGGCGATGGTGAGAGAAAGAGTCGGAGTGAAGTTAGGCAACACCAACCGAAGATCGTGCGTCGAAGAGTGAGGGAGGGGTTCTTGGTTCTTGCTGTTGCTGCTTGTTGTCGCTGCCGCTTGGCCGACGTAACTCGTGACTCGAAGGGAAACAAACACGCACTCACTCGACGTACACCAGTGGCTTAGCTCACGTACTCCCTGCACTATACCTTGTGACTCAATGGCCAGGATTTAAGGTATCGGTACAATAATAATGCATGAATAAGATGAGCATCCGATTGTCGATCTCTTTCCAAAACAGGGTCTTGCAAATGCATGTCAACAACAACAACAATATTATGCTGAGCTCACTGAGTAAGCCTGATATAGACCTCCAGGCAGCACGGGTAGAAAGGTCACAAGTAGTAGCAATCACATAAGGGCTCTGCATTGGTGTACATTATTGCAAGACTATAAAACTCCTCTCGCATCCAGTGTCAGCACGCTCGCAGATATAAAGCAGTTTCCCTCAGTCACTCCTGCTCCTCCCAATTCCTCCAAACCCACTCCACAATCTCCTCACTCCTCGTCACAGGCACTTCATGCCCAGCATCCAGCTGCAATACCTCCAGATTCTGCTCTCCTAGCGTCGCGAATGCGTCTATTAGTAGTTCTGGTGTATGCACTGCATCATCCGTTAATCCAACCACCATGAGGACCTTTCCAATCTTTAGCCCTTCTTCAGTGCTATCTTTCTTGTCCTCTGCACGCTGGGCGTCCAATCTTTTCCCGATAAGACGCCACTGTTCATGCTGACCTCTAATCGGACCCTTACGAAAACTGCTTGTAAAAGCGCCAATGAATCCAGCATGCTTTTCCATCTGCCAATTTACAATACCAGCAGCGTCCACGACTCTCCCAAAGGCTTCTGGTGCCGCTTGCCTGACCCCAGCCGTTTCTGCATTCACAGGATCCTGATCAGAGGCGGTTGGCGTCGTCCTGAGATTTGGCTTTGATTTGAGTCTGCGCGCAACAAGGTACTCCATAACAGATTGAGGGAACAATCCCGAGTAGATCAATTTCGTGGTGAAAGGTGCACTTTCTGGTCGTATCAACCCAGCCGGAGCTAGCAATACCAAGTCTTCAACCATAGCTGGGAAGTACGACGCGAACGCAGCAGCAATACCTCCTCCCATAGAGTAGCCCATGATGCTAAATTTGTCCCATGTTAAGGGGGAACTGGCAAGCACATAGAACAGCTGTGTGATGTACAGTCGCTCATCGTACGTTGAGTCGGCTGGAGCATCAGAGTAACCACGCCCGAACAGGTCGTAGAACAAGACTCGACATCCTTTAGCAGCGAGCTTTTCAGCTATTGGTGCAAGAGCAGGTGAAGGCGTGCTTATGCCATGTACTAAAACGACTTTTCGACCCTCTTCCGGACCAATTTCATACACTCGGACGTTGCCATGGGGTGTAGCAATATCACGGGCGCCAGGGATATAGTTGGCAGAGGGGTATGGGTTGATCCGTAGCGGTGATGTGTGCTGTGTCTCAAGAGGTGAAGCAATGTGTCTGGATGTTGGAGAAGCAAGGAATGTGTATATTGTGGACAGGACGACAGCAGAAGTAGCACCAGCTGCGAAGTAGAACAATGGCAAGCGATGTGTCGGGATGTGGAAGTCCATGAGCTGAGACATAACCTGATGATAATAGACAAATAATGGTGTTCAGCAAGATGGTGGTGGTGACGAGGGTGTCAGACCTCCCCTCCACGAAAGCCGAGCCTTTTTGCCAATTCTAGCAGAAGTAAAGCCGAAGTTATTCCAGCTGAACTTCAGACTTCAAAATTTGGGGTCACTTCTCCCACGGTCTCCCTCAATGTCAACATTTGTCAGCTTCGCCCGACGTGTCCCTCTAGACGCTATCGTCGTGGCATGTGGGAGGGGCCTATGGTCTATTGCCAAGAAAGAAGCCTCCATCGAGTTGGTCACAGGATGAAGCAGTCTCGAGGAAGGTGATTTCTGAAGATCCCCGCTCAGCAATGCAGAGGCGACAGTATCTTCGGAGAACTTGATTCACCGAGCTATGAAAATGCGCACAGGAGATTTACCTGAACATGCCTTGCTCTACAATCATAATGAAAGAGCTAGTCCTTCCAGAAGCTGTCACGAATATTTGCCTGAAAACGAAAACAGACAAGCTTCAATACGCCAAGCTGCCAAGTTAGTAGAGTGAAAATGCTGCAAAAACAACCGATGCCGAAGCACGTCTGCTTCTGTCCACCACAACAACACTGGTGTCATGCTAGTCTCAAGAGGATGGCGACTATCAGACGCTTACAGCTCAAGGTCTACAAAGTAGAAACCTTCTGGCTGCGAGCACCTTGCTTTCCCTCCCATGTCTCTTTCTTTCTCAGATAATCATTCACTCAGTCGCTCTCTTCTCTATTATCTTGTTCATTTCAACCTGGTCAACATTTTGACTGCACATTCTTTCGAACACCCTTTTTGCTTTCTTGTAACAACAATATGAAGTTCTCCATTGCTGCTATTGCAGTGGCAGCTCTCGCCACTGCTGCTCCTACTGCCCAGGAGAATACCTTGAGCAAGCGTACCAACATCTTCGCGCTTGCCGCCAATGCCACTGGTACCTTCATCGACATCCTTAACAAGGTCGACCAGATCGCCGAGACCGCTGTGCAGACCAAGATCAACACTACCGTCAAGACCTCCAACAAGTTCACCTCATGGAAGACTTACGAGGCCAACGGTGTCAACCTTGGTGGCTGGCTCTCTCTTGAGAAGGGTATTCAGCCTACCTTCTTCAATAACAATGGTGCTTCTGCTGCCGTTGACGAGGACTCCTTCTGCCGTGTTCCCGGTTCGTTCAAGTGTGGTACGCTCTTGGAGAACCGCTACGCCACCTGGATCACCAAGAGTGACATTGACAACTTTGCCTCTTATGGAGTCAACACTCTCCGCATTCCCATTGGATACTGGGCCTTCATGAACTCGGTCAACGGCGATAAGTACCACACTGGCGGACAACTCGCTGCCCTCAGCAGAATCTCCTAATACGCCATTATAAAGTACAACATGCACATCATCGTCGACCTGCACGGTCTTCCTGGTGGTCAGAACGGTCTTGACAACCAAGGCAGGACCGGCACTATCGACTGGTGGTACAACAGCACCAACATGGCCTACACGATGACCCTGATTGACCGCGCCACCGACTTTATTATCGGCCAGCCCAACACCAACCAGTTCACCCTCTGCATCATCAACGAGCCTCTTGCCCAGTCCTTCTACTTCTTTGGTCAAACCCCTGACTCCTTCGCATACCTCGTCAAATACTACAACGCTGCCATCAAGCGAATCCGCGCGAAGACTTCCGTCATCTCAATTATGTTGTCTGATGGGTTCTCTGGCCCTCAGACCTGGGACCAGTGGTTCGCCAACTCCACCGACAACATCGTCTTCGACACACACATTTACTTCTTTTCTGGTGGCGCTTACAGCTACGACGCACCCTACTCTGCCTGCTACCTCGCCAAGAGCTACCAGCAGGCTACCAACACCGTCTTTGTCGGTAAATGGTCTCTGCAAGCTGGTACCTACAATACAGCCGATGTTACTGAGCGTACCCTCTTCTTCGAGACGCAGATGAACGCTTACCAGACTCTCCTCAACGGTCAGGCGTTCTGGAATGGAAAGCACTTTGGTGACCAGGTTGTTGGTACTGACGGTTCCCTTCAGCCTGAGTACTGGAGCTGGCAGCAGTTGGCTAGTGAGGGCATCGTGCCTAAGCCTGGTGCGAAGTCGAACATCAAGTTTTGGAGTGTCTTCTTGCCGAAGCTGGTGGGCTATCCGAGGCAAAGTAAATGAACGTGGCGGAGCAGGGGTGACCCGTCCAGACGAGGGATAGCGCCAGTCTAGGAGCAGTTGTCGCTTTGAAAGTAAGAAACAAAAACTTCACGACCTTTTTCTGTAAAAATAGATTTCATAGACTAGACTGTACATGTATCACTGCAAATTGTTGTTGTATACCACCTTCATATTTCATCGAGTTGCTCATATGCACATGGTGCGTTACCAAGCTTTCGGTACAATAGCCATGGAGTATCAAGCAACTCGCCTCCTGAGATGATGAGATGGACAGGCTCCTCAAGACCTAACCTTGTGTACTGTCCTCTCACTTCCGGCTTTTTTGTAGTTAGTGTATACCACCGAAGACCTGATTCCAGCACATACTATAATGACGATTGTCCATCGACCGTCCTTCCACGTGTATAAAGTGTTATTCTGCTATTTTCAAGAAAAGCTTGGCACCGAAATGATCGGCATTGCCCTGTCTCATCTTTGTTCTCAAACAATTGACCCATGCTATATGGTATAGAAGATCTACACTTTAAGCACATACGGCCACAGACTGTGGATAACAAGGCATCCCGTTCGCTCTGCCCTATTTAAACCACAGATCGACTGCTTAGTAGTATGGTGGGTGACCACATGCGAATTTCAGTTGCTGTATGTCGATAATTCTTTGTTTCTTTTTGTTTTTTTTTGGCATTGACTTGGGCGTAATTCGCTGCTTTTCGACTTGAGGAGGTAGGTAAGATATAGTGCTTCTACGTGGCTTCTTTTAGCTCAATCATTATTGGATACCGCATAGCAGGCGATGTTGCTCGACGTTTGGCATTTCTACTTTTGCCCAGCCAGTATGTTCAGCAATTGAGTATTATAAGAGTCAACACTTTTGTTTTCCATGAATCATTTCCAATGCCTGCATTTTACACCTTACCTACTCAGCGGCTTCTCCTTAATAAACCAAGCCGCCAATGCCGCTCCAACAACCAGCCCAACATCAACACCATAAGCCGCCCTCGTACTAACGCCATACGCACTTCTCACAAGACTCCTCGTCTCAGGCTCCAAGGTCTTGATATACGCCAGCGTCCTCCGCACACCCTCCACAATGACCGCCGCGTCCTTTCCACTACCCAATTTGGTCTCCAATGAGGATCGCAACACCTGATTTGCAGCCGAACTCGTCAGACTCACACCAGTCGTGCTGCCTAGACTCCGGAAGAGGTAAGAGCACGCCGTCGCAACTGCTTGATCATCGTGTTTCGCATTCGAGATAAGTGCAATTAGTGTTGATGTGACGCCTATACCATTACCAAAAGCGCATAGACTGCTTGATATTATGATTCCGATGGTTGAATCCATGACTGCGCCAGAGAAAAGGAGGATACCCAACAACCCGATAGAAAGCATGAGATAAGCGACGACCGTGAGCCAGTAGTATTTTCCAGTTCTCTTCATTACAATACCGCCAAAAAGGCTTCCACTGACGCCACAAAGGATTGCTGGGATGAGAAGGACACCAGCCCTACTTGCAGAGTCGCCATGCACTGCTTGAAAATAGAGCGGGATGTAGAAGAGTGCTGCCAGGTATCCAGCGAAACTGAAGAAATTGCACATATATGCTGCGAATAATGATTTGTTGAAGACGACATGACCTGGTGCAAAAGGCTCGGTTGCGATTTTGACTTCGACCAGGATGAAGAGAGCGAAGAGTGGGACGCTCAAACAGAGCGGGATTAGACACTCCTTAACTCGCCAACTAACGTTACTGCCACGGTCCATACCCAACAGTAATGCGAATACAGCAAAAACGAGCATTAACGCGCCTAAGAAGTCGACCCGTTTTAGCTTCCCTCGCCAATCGCTTTCTTTCTTCACGATCTCTGGTTCTGGTTCTTTGAGCACAACCAATACCGCTATAAATGCAAGAAGACACAATGGTGCTTGCGAGAGAAAGGACCATCTCCAGCCTACACCATCTGCTAGAATGCCACCTGCAGGAGCGCCGACACCAGCACCAGTAGCGTAGATTATGTTGATAAATCCTTGCCACAAACCACGATCTTTGAGCGGTATAGCATCAGACATCAATATGGAGACTACAGTCGTCATGCCTCCGCCACCAATACCTGCGAAAGCTCGAGCAGCAATAAGTTGATTTATGTTTTGAGAAAGACCACAGAAAAGAGTTCCAAGCCCGAACACGAAGTAAGCGAAAAGGAGACAAGGCTTGCGGCCGAATATATCAGAGAGTTTGCCGTAGAGCGGTTGGAACGAGGTAAGCGTAAGGAAGTAGGCCTGAATGATGATTAGCAGCGCACCTTAAGCATTGTATGTAATCTTAAGAACTAACAGTTGCAATCCACGACGTGCTGCTTAGAGCATTCAAGTCCGAGCCAATCTTTCCATAAGAAGATACGATGATGGTTTGATCCGCTGCAGAGAGAAAGATGCCAATAGCTAGTGCGGGGAGGATGTACGGCATCTGTTTTCGCAAAGCTGTATTGCCTGTGTATTGAGCTTTTCGACCCTCGGAAATGACGCGGGTGAGGGAAGGATCGTTAAGGTCTTCCTCTTCTGCTTCTGCATTGTCTATTGGCTCAGGACGGAGCTCTTTCAAGGGTTTCTTAGAACCGTATGAGGTAGGTATCGTCGCATCTTTAGGAAGGAGCGAGGAGCTCTCAGAGCTTTCATTCGCCATCTTGGGAAAGAGGTGGAAGGGGCACGAATGCCTGGGGAGGAGAAGAGAGGCAAACTATGTTCTTCGTAGAAGGATATCACATATTGCAAGAAGTTGTTTCAGCATTCTGGAGTGAGTCGTCCGTCAATTGATAAGCTGACGTTCGTTCGACCTGCCTCTTTGGGCGAAGCTTGGCTGATTACTAATACGCCTCTCCGACTGAGAGAGTCCCCTCGGCATATTTGAATCCTGAAACACATGTCTGACACCTTGCAATTTGGAATTTCATATTCAACGTAGTGAAGATGGTTCAGATCGAGCGCTTTGAAGTTGAACAGGTTTGTACCACACCTTCTTCTTCTTCCCTTCTTGATGATCCAGCGAGAAAAAGAATGCGACCATGCCATTTAAAGTGATGTATCATAATACTAGTGCTGCCTTCTTTAACTTCTTAAACTAATACTAAACACTGATGTTCAGTGGATGGACACATACGAAACAGCAGCTAAATACAACATCGCCGAGACCTGCTGTGCCTCCGTCTCCGTCAACGACCTCATCTCTTTCGCCGCCCAATCAGGGGCGCCTTCAATCTCCCCTCTTGACCTATTCACGCCCGCGACACCACAGACTTACGGCGAAATTCGTGGTTTGACATCACTACGCACCAATCTCGCTAATTTGTACAACTCTCGCTCGAACCATCCACTGAAGCCAGAACAAATACTAATCACTCCTGGAGCGATTGCTGCAAATTTTCTGGTGCTGTATTCTTTGGTTGGACCTGGAGATCATGTAGTGGTACAGCATCCGACGTATCAGCAACTGTATAGCGTGCCCAGGAGTGTAGGCGCAGATGTGAGTTTGTGGGGGATGAAGGAGGGAGAGAAAGGATGGGAATTGGATGTAGAGGAGTTAAAGGGATTGATCAAGGAGAATACGAAGGTGATAGTGCTCAAGTATGTCCCATGTTTTCTTCTTCGTGGACAGCTTTCAAGCTTCTGGCGATGCATGTATAAAGGACGAACAGCACTAGCTAACCAATCCACAGCACACCCAATAACCCTACTGGCTCCATCCTCTCCAAAGAGCTCCTAACAGAAGTAATCTCAATCGCATCCTCACACAACCCACAAATAACAATCCTCTGCGACGAAGTTTACCGTCCACTGTTCCATTCCGTCGACCTCATGAGTGTTCCACAATCGATCGTGAATATTGGTCCCAGCTACCCCAACATCATCGTCACTGGCTCACTATCAAAAGCATACAGTCTTGCCGGCATTCGGGTAGGCTGGCTTGCCTCTCGATCTTCAGAACTCATCGAACAATGCGCCTCTGCACGGGATTATACTAATATTAGTGTGAGCATTGTCGATCAGCAAGTCGCGGCTTTTGCACTTTCGCCTATGTGTGTGCATGGTTTGCTGCATCGTAACATGGGTCTGGCGAGGAAGAATCTAGCGATTCTGACAGGTTATGTGGAGAAGTGGATTGTGCGAGATTGGGCGGAATGGAAGAAACCCGTAGCAGGGACGACTGCGTTCATCCGGTTCATGCGTGATGGCACACCAGTACAGGCAGTGGAGTTTTGTAAAAGGTTGCAGGAAGAAACAGGTGTGATGTTTTTGCCGGGAGATCGAGGCTTCGGTGACAAGGATGGACAGAAATTTGACGGATTCGTGAGGATCGGATATGTACCGGATACTAAGGTGTTAGAGGAAGGATTGGCGGTGTGTCATAAGTGGATGATGAAGAACTGGAACAATCTGCCGCTGGTTGAGGCATAGCATACTATTACTGAAGCCTGGAATGCTCCTGGTTCACTGACAATGACCATAACTTTCAGGCGCATCCTGCGGTTCCCAATATTTGCCAAGCTCTATCGTGCACTTCCAGTTCCCTTACAATGGCCCCAGTGTCTCAGGGTCAACGATTGAGATTACCATCTCGAAGAGTCCATCGGGTTCCAGAAGGGATCCATGTTCGACCAGTCCAAAGCGTGCATATCAAAATCTATAATAGCTTGACCAGTACGTTCATCAAGGGGTAGGCCATCGAAGTCCAGCGGAATACCCAAGGCAGCAGTATCATTGAAACTTGTATCCCCGCCGATAGGCATCTCTAGCTCTGATGCTCGAGGATCTGGCAGCTTCTTCGCGTGCTTAATCATGATAGCTTGCACAAGTTTTGGCATCTGTACCGGTCTGGCAATTCGTCTCGCATAGGCTTCATATACTGTCCAAGCATCTAGCATGAGTCCCGAGAACAGTCTGTAAAAAGGATTGTCGTCGTCGGTCAGGATCACAGATCGTGACGCTGCATTATCACTCATGACCAGCCACGCTTGTCCAGCATGAATGCCATGAGGTCTCTTCTTGAGGTCTTGCACAAGATGAATGTATGCAGGGAACGGGAAGAATATGTTGGCGATCCAATGAAAGCCTTTCGTCAGTGGTGAGCTCATTACCTTGGTGTCACACTCCAGCCAGCGTAATGCGTGCATGAACGCAGCATCACGCTGTGCTTCGGTTTGTTGTGCGGATGATCTTGAGTATCTGGCATAGTGTTCAAGTAGGCGATTCTTAGCCACAAAGCTGCGTGTGGTCCATACCGTCATGAAATGAGTGGGATTCTCGTCGTCACATAGCTCGAAGTACTTGGTCTCCAGTGCACGCTCGACTGACGCCAGTTCGTCGCCTTCCATGTCGGGATTTGACGTGACTGGCTTCGCCGTAACATTGAGTGCAGGGTTTGTAAAATCAAGGTGGAAACGAGAATTCCTGATAAAATCAAGCAAGCTCGCCCTTACAATCGTGAACAGTGAATCTGTAGGTCGTTCATGGGCAGTCGGTAGTGCTTTCATTTCTGGTCTCAGATCAGAGTCATTGACATTGAGTGGAAGTCTACAATCCCAAATCGGATTCAGTATGGTAGCTTTGTGATCGGCCATCTCGCTGATACGACTGTCGAATGATACCAGTGCCCACCACAATCTTCGCCGCATCTCGGCCTCGAAAAGGGTGTGCTTTGCATTACTGGACTCGCTCTGTATGCACATTCGCTGAGCAATGCGCATGGCAACTCCAAGCATGGAAGACAACGAACGAGGATCCGAGCTCGGCCTAACCGAGATCTATGGATTGTTAGCGCATGAATGACATTGATAGATAGCAGTCTTACCAGATATAGATATAAAGCTGTCAAGCAGTCCCGTTCGCTGGTCTTGAGTAAGTCACATCTGGCCAGCGCTTGCTGGCATGCAAAGTGATACCCCACCAATAGATCTTTCTTCGCTGAGTAGAACATCGTGACGCATTCATCTTCGGTGAGACTGCCAATGGCAATACAATAGATTGCGAACATGAGTGCTTCGAATGATGGCTTGATGTTTGTCACATCACTTGCGGCCTCAATCATCTGTGACTGTAGAGTTGGAGCATGTGTCACCTTGAGCAGGCGATCCACATTATCCAGGTAAATCTGCCACAACCTGAATATCTGAACTTGTGGTGGATGCAAAGTCGATAGCTCGAAATTAGTCTTTCGAGAGCCGAACAAAAGATGATCATTACTTTCATAGAACTGGTCCCAAGCAACCTTCACTAGATTCTCGATCACAACGCGTTTCGGACCATTTCGGTCACTACTTTCATCCTCATCTTCGTCGTCATCGTCTTCAGAAAGTCGTGACTATGTGGCACAACGTTAGCAATACCCCCTATCATTATAGCGTCATTCTTACAAGTTGGTGCATGGTATCCCACACGTCCCTAACACCGTGTTAGCAATCGAATGAGATAGCTTCTGATGTCGACTCTTACTTGGCCTCGTAGATCACTCCTGACCTGCTCTCAACATCGGGGCTTACGGGTTGGCCGGATGCAAGAGTGGCAACTTTCGGGCGCGCATCCGGCCTGTTCGTTCCAGCTTTCTGGTTATCTGTCGGAGCGGATACATGCAAAGGGTCAAATTTGATATCATTCTGCTGCAATAGACCTTCATAGAGTCTGATGCGCTCTAAGAGCTCTTTCTCGGGGAAACGACGCCTTCTCTGTCTTGGCGCTAAGCTCGCTGGCACACACTGGACATTGGCTTTGACACATTGACTGCATGGTGAGCTCCGATCACATTTGATCTTGCGCTCTTGACACAGTATACACGAGAGTATACGTTGTGGCTTGGAAGTCATCACGCCGACAAGTAGAGCTAGATCTGCTGAAAATATACCACAACACAGTTCACTTGTGCTCTCATATCACGTGTAACACTACAAAAGACGACCATCGGCAAGGAAGAGCAAGCATCGGAAATCCGAATTTCACAGAAGATAACGAAAGTTGTTTAAAACAGAGAGCTGTAAATGGAGGATTGTGTAAGATGTGATCTAATGAAGGTGCAAAGCTCCTTCCTGTTGCTGCTTGCCGCCCATTTGCCACTAGGGTTACATTACCCGGATCTTCCGTACTTGTTCAACCTCAATCTTTCGTCGTTGTTCTCATTCATTCGTAACGTACCCTCTTGATCCTCATCGCGTCGATTCTGAAGGTGGCATGAAGCTTCTGAACCACGCCGCCATGACCTCCGAGCCATTCTCGCTATCAAACATCATTTTGCCAACCTCCACAGTCCCTCTTGCACTTTCAGCCGCTTCGGCCATCATATTAACCTCAAATTCCTCTATCCCCCTACTGAGTACATCTCGTAGCCTAGCAATATCTCTATCTGCGAGCTCGTGAGCTTTGACGATAGCCTGTGACAACTGCCACGCGGCCAACATTGCAGAGTTGACCCCTTCTCCAGCGCCTGGGTTGATCAATGTGGCTGCATCGCCAATCATTGTGGCGCAAGAGTGATGAGGCCAAACGTGGCCGATCGGAAGGCTGTAGATTGGCTTGATGTCGAACTTCATCGAAGGATCATACGCGGTGTCGTCTTTGCATGCAGCAGTAACCAGTTCCTTGATGTTAGCACCCCAATCGCTGAACAGGTCGGGTCTTCCGAGAAGGACATCCTTAGCCTCCGCTGGCGTCATGTTCTTCATCTTCGTCGTGGTAGCAAACTGCTCGTCCTTCGTTGAAATGAAGACATACACCCTGGCAGAGTGGTTGACTGACCGTTGTGCCATCACACCATGTCCATTAGCGAGTACTGTGAATGAACCCGTGCCAGTCATCTTGGCGAGGTCTGGATATTGGGTGGTCAGATTCCTGATGTTGATGTTGCAAAGGTGAAAGCCAGAATATTGTGGTTTCACATCTGTGAGCATTGCACGAACACGAGACCAAGCTCCATCTGCTCAAAACGTATTAGTGGATAGTCATGGCGCCTAAGAAGAAAAGATTACTCACCAGCACCAACTACCAAATCAAAAGTAAGCTTGCCATTTTGACCAAAGTCAAGCTCGACCCCATTCTGTCCAGCTTCCGTCTTGCTCGCGGCAATAAGGAGCTTGTGGTTCCATTTGATGCTAGAAGGAGGCAGATGGTCTAGCAAAAGCCTGGTGAGTTTGTGTCGTGCAATTTCAGGACGAGTTCCCGATCCCTCATCACTATAGATGATGTTGCCGTGCTTGTCTGCAATCACTTGAGCTTCGGTGGTATCGCCTTGGAACGACTCGAACTCCTCCAGAAGACCACACTCTTTGAGTGCTGCAAGCCCAGTCTCTTCGTGCAGATCAAGCGACCCTACAGGCTGTGCTAGTTCTTCGTCTGTGATTCTTGATCGGAGCTCGAAGATGGTGAAATCGATACCCTTCTTGTGTAGCAAGAGACCTAATGTGAGTCCTGCTGGTCCGCCTCCGACGATGGCAATCTTCAGAGGAGAAGACATGGCGATGTAATCAGAAGATGACTGCCGAACGGGGAAAGTAGTTGTTTATGTGAGTAGTTGTTTGATTTGGCTCTCGTCTTTGACTTTACACCATTGCTGGTGTTCGATGAGCGTCGTGGCTTTATAGTATCCTGTCGTATCGAACGGGCATCTCTAAAGTCCAGGATCATTGAAGCGGGAGATGTTGTGAATGTTTACAGTGAACCGGAGACTTCTAAACGCCGAAGTTTCGGGTCCGAGACTAGAGCTTCCCCTCTTGTTTCTCTTTTGCAGCATATTTGGTTTCTCTTCAACTAAGAGATATCATCCTGGACTTACTGTAATGATGATGCATATAGTGTTCAGGTGGCGGTATTGTCCCACGTCGATCAAAGCACTTTTGTTTTTTTGGTCATTGCTTGTAAGTGAATATGGTTCGTGACGAATACAAATCAGAGGAAGAAGCGGATAGGTCATGAAGAGAGCAGCGTGCATAGCACTAGGGAGCTCTTCATTCACAGGTACTCATTCATTAGCATTACTATGACATTTCTATCATTCCAAAACACATCACTCAATCGTCACCTCAACCAATCATTCTGCTCCGCGTCGGTATGAACTATAGCGTAGCAGCTCAGTAAGAGCGGCCGCCAACGCCAAGAACAGATTGATTATAGCCCAAGGTATCCAGCATAGCAGGAAAGTACCGCCCACCAGGCACATAAGTATCGTTGGAAATGTTGGTATGCACCGTTCGCCCGGTTTTGAGAGTTCCTGCAGCGACAGTACCGCCACCGACAGGACGTTGCAAGTGGTTTGCATCTACTGGACGGTGAAATTGGCAAGAGAGACCTCGTATGGTAGGCGCTGGACAATGGAGGGGATGCCGAAGTACTGGGCGGAGACGTTACGTTGGGTGACGTGTAGCTCGTAGTAGCCACTGGACTTGATTAGTTTTTTTCCCTCCGTCTCTGCTTTTAAGACTGCTACTTGCCGGTAGTACGCCACCTGCCATTGGAGTTCGCTATTGGCGCCAACGAGCCATGCAGAGGCATTGTCTGCGCGTGCCATTGTTATGTTCTGTCCGAATCTATATAGTGGTAGTGTTGTCAGGGATCTTGCATGGAACACGTTTCGAGCGATAATGTCGGACATCAGAACTTACGGAGGAGGTGAGGAGACAGCAGTGCCGGCAAACTCGACGTCAATGGCGCCTACATCAGAGGATGCATTGTAGGGCTCAGCATCAAGCCATACGAGGTCAGACACCTAGTTCATCTGAAAGTACCAATCAGCAATCTGCATGACTACAGTAATGAGCAGTACTTACTTGAGAGTCTCCGGACATCATAATGTTGTTAGTGATGTTGTTGTCGTAGAGATGTTTAAGAGTGCTACTCAATAAGTCAGAAATCGTGTGATGTAAACCGAGGAAGAATGCGTTTGACGACTTACCGGTTCCTGTTTGCTTGGTAACCGTCCCACGCATCGTAGTCGAGAGGGTTTACATTTCCGTAGGCGGCGGATTCGTTGATACGGGAGAAGACGGTCTGAGAACCAATCAACCTCCATGTGGCACCGCGTTCTTTGGATTCGGAGAGCTGGTTGTAAAACCAGGCTTCTTGACGAGGGCCCATCATCGAGCGGCCAGTGTCATCTGTTGTGATGTTAGTAGCTAGTCATGCTTGCATATGCATATATCGACATACTTGAAATCGCGTGGATGTAGTCTGCAGCATGATCAGTAATTGTAGACACGTCAGTTTTTAGAGCGGGTCGAAAACTCACCAGTATTCCAGTAGAGATCAGTGATGGATCTGTCGTACTGTCTGGTATCGAGCATGATAAGGTCGACAAGGTTGCCGAGGGAGAAAGTGCGCCAGATTCTAAGGTTGTCCTCCATCGCCACTTGACGGATAGGCATCCATTCAAAGTACGCTAAGTGATGCTCTTAGTAGGTTGTTACACTACATGTTCACAGATTCAACTAACCTCTGACTGCATTCATCTTCCTTTGTTCGAACGCAACCTTTTCACCACCAAACTCGATGTTATATTGAAGATAACTGGCCTCTGTGTTGTTCTGATCGGCCATTCCATCACGGTAACTATTGTCACCAACCTCATGGTCATCCTGGGAGTGGAATGGTAGTCACAGCGACATCCGGTGTCCGGAGGTTTCAAGGACATACCCAAACCGGAATCCAAGCGTTGTTCTGAAAGGAAGCGATGGAGTCCAGATCGGCACGATAAGTTGCATGACGCTTGCGATAGTCGTAGAGAGTGCGGATTTCAGCGTTTGGTTGAGGAACACGGCCAATAGACCACTAGAAACAGGTGTGAGCAGACAAATTTTGTGTTGCAAGAAAGGTAACGTTGACATACTCCCCATCCATAGGCGCCCTCGGCATACTCGTAGATGAAGTCACCAAGATGGATAACAAAGTCTACAGAGTTCTTCCTGGCTGCGTTTCCAAATGCTGGGAAGAAGCCAAAGTTGTAGTTGGAGCAAGAGTACACAGCAAGGTTGAGCTGAGTAGTAACATCATCAGGACGAGGAGCTGTCTTTGCCATGCCAATTGGCGAGTTGTTGCTGGATCCGCAGACATTGAACTGGTAGTAGTATTGCGTGAAAGGAGCCAAGCCACCAGCCTCGACTTTGACGGTGTAGTCAATGTCAGAGGACGTATAAACCTGTCCGCTGGAGACGGGCATGCCGATATCTGGCCGAGTGCTGATGCGCCAGTTCACACATACAGGGGCTGTAGAGATAAGGGCATAAGATTGCATTTCGTGGTTGTACAAAGGCACGGTTCCAGAGACCTAACACAGTCAGCTTCCTTCCGAGCAGCCTCATAAGATAGGTACTGACAGTAATATTTGAGTGGTCATCGTCGTACTGTGGAGAGCATCTCGTCCACTAAAGCCTGTTAGGATAGGCAGATTCACCGTATAATATGTTGCTGCACTGACCAAGATAATGGAGTCGGAGTATGGGTCACCAGAGGCAACACCGTGAGTAAAGTTGAGCTGAGAAGGTCAGATATAGGTCGAGACCCCTGTGGCAGAACATGCACATACTTGAGACGGCTGGAAAGGGCTTGATAAGTTACTCCTGCGAACGATGTTGTGGATGGAGACAGAGAGGAAAGGGTGGTGCTCAGAAGGACTACGATAGTTCAAGTTTTTGGTCCAGGTGGCCGTCACAGTAGCGGCCGAAGCCAATAGAGAAAGGAGGTGGAGATGCATTGTGCAACGAGTATATAAGATACAGTTCAGTTAACTGTTCTTCTTGTGCTTGCTTATCAACCACTTCAGGGACAAGCAAGACTTTGATAGAAGAGCTTCATAGCCCGTACATCACATTCCAACCACACGCAGACAGCCTGAAAGCTTGCCAACCACACCATGTGGTTAGCCATGACCAATCACAAGCACTGCAATCCAATATCGGTCGATGTACAAGGAGGCAGCTAGAGCTCAAAAGGCTTGACTGTCACTGGCAAGAGGCAGAAGGCTTGAGTGCTCTTGTCATGCTGCTCTAGCGCCGACACGAGGTCAAAAGAGGGCTGTGCCATTGGTGGAAGCTCATCTTGGACGAGGTAGGCGGGTTTCATTGCTGCAGCCAAGTCTTTGATGTTGGTGGTGGTCGAAACAACTCGAGCACGTTGTGAAAAAAGACTCAACGGTCTCCCACATCTAAAGAGGAAGGTAACAACCATGAACTAGCGAAGTCAAAGCCATTGTCTGAGGACTTTGTTGCATCTAAGCTGCTCTGTTCACTGATTCGAGACCTCGCTAATGTAGTAAACTTGATATCATTATATTGAACGATTAAAATCTATTTGCGTAAAAGAGTAACATCATGTACATCATAACACGCCAAGAGACACTTATCGTTCGTCTCGTCTTCACCTGGTCATTAGCATTAACTTCATAGCTTTTCGTCTCTGACCAGCGACACGGTGCCAGCTAAGCTCCAGAATGACCTTAAAATGCTTCTCCAATACTCTCCACGCTCTCACTCCCAGCACTTCCTTCTCTTCCATGTCTTCTAGCCCTCCTCGCATCTCCATTCAAGTCAACAATACTCGCTCTCTGTCTCTGTGCTCTCCTTACAGGCACCGCTTCAGCCACTTGAGCTTCTTCATCATGGTCATCGTCAGCGGCCATCGAAGGTGTAATTGAGGCGTGCTGTGAAGAGATCGTATCAATTGTGTTGTTTGATTCCGTACGAACCGCGGCAGCTGCGGGTCTTTGCAGGTGGAATGGCATCGACGCTGTCTCTGGAATAGATAGTGGGGCTGAAGGTGTAGATGCGCGGCGGAATGTGAATGTCGGTGGCTGGTCGGGTTGACTGCTGAAGCGGTTCGATGCCATTGATGGCTCTCGTGTGTGTGCTGTGGAAGGACTGGGAGTAGCGAAAGGATCCAGATTTGAGCTGCTGTTGGAACTGGAGGCTGAATCACCACGTCTCAATGTCGTTGGTGTAACGGGAGCAGTGACAGCAGCTGGTGGACCAATGATTTCCGTGCTCACACTACGTTGAAAAGAGTATGTTTCTATTGGTGGTAGTACTGGTGGATGTGGTGCAATTGTCGACGTTGTAGTTCGGATAGTGGACATCGAGGGGCGATGGGAAACTCGCGAGAACGCTCTTGTAGCAGCGGGTACAGGAAATCCGAAAAGGGTGTTATAATCTGCTGGATTAGGTTCTGCATGTTCTCGTGCCTGCGTAATTGTCCCTGGAGTTTTCTCTTGGTAGTCATTTGAGCCTCCATCACCATGAAATGATACTCGGTCTCTTGCTCGACGTCTACGCAGCCAGACAAACAGGAACGCACCGACAGCTGCACCGATCACGAGCAGAGGTACGACAACAACTGCAGCTATTGCACCAGAGGAAAGGCCGTGATGTTGTGTATTGGCCGGTGTTACTATGGCGCCTACTGGAGAAGTCGCAGTGGAAGAAGCGGAAGTGATGGCAGCTGCTTGTGGCGTGAACTGAGATGTGACGGAAGCAAGTGTGGTAGATCGAAATATTGATGAAGATGCTGCATCGGTGGCTGCATCTACCGAATCTGTATTCGCAGATGTGTCTGTCGCTGAAGCCAGGTCGTTGCTAGGTGTAGCTCTTCCTCCTCTTCTTGATGTTGGTGCTGCGGTCACACTAGTACTTGTATCTGGAAGGACTGAGGACGAGGTTAATATGTCCTCAATATACGCCACGTAGCTGGAGGAAATGATGCCGTTCGACATGGCGTAGTAATTGCTACTGTTGTTGGTTGGCACTGCCCAGGAGGTTATGGAAGGGTGGAGGAGCTCGAGGAGACGGGAGCAAAGAGTCAGCTGATCAAGTTGTTCAGTGGTGATGAACGCCTGCGCTCTTTCCTTCCACACAATAGCTACGTTCAGCACGAGCAATACAGCAAGAAATCACAGAAGGTGCGATGTCGAGTCGATGGTGAAGGGATTGTCAAAGGTCTCGAGGTCTCGAGGACAAGACGGGACGAAGCATGGCGTCTTAGACGACGGCATCATTCTTGCTGCACAAATCAGAGACAAGATGAAACACGCCGATGACGATCGTGGACGTGCTCATCCCCGCTTCTAATCGTCTTAGCTCGGACGCCAAGCATTTTGTTATCACGTCTTCTGCCTTTTTATCCGTTCAACTACTACCACTGTGACATGACTGTGTGGTTGAGGCATTGAGAGCTCACTAGAAAGACAGCGAACGCTCGAAGGTATTAGAACGTATGGGAGGATTTGAAGAAGTTCTTCTGCATGTCCTTCATTATCATCATGCATAATGACGATCCCTGCAACTACCCCGCACCGATCACTAAACACTCGGTCTCATCCTCCTTGCATACATCTCACCATGCCCCTTCTCAATGAGAGCCAAGTCGAGCTTGGAGAACCGACATCTCGCATTAAATTTTTCCCCACTCCTCTGGTACTCGCCCGATCTAATCGCCGTGGAAGAAGACATGGGGCCCACGGGAAGTACACAATCAGGCCTTAAAGCAGAGCTCTTTCGGCTCTTCTCTATCGACCACAGTGTCTTCATGGCTGTATTTAGGCTTGTGATTTTGAATCTGCTGATCATCGTTGTGCCAAACCGGCGTGGCTTGGTGATGGGCAACCTCGCGACATAGCCATCTTGCAACTGCGTCTAAGAACTTGAAGGATTTCCAATGTCAGCATCCTCCCATAACTGATGTATTGAGCCTAGGACGCACTTTCTGGTAACAAAACTGGCCGCACATCGCCAGTGAGTTTTGTATCATTGCCCAACTCCCTAACACGAATCTCACCTCTCGAAGTGTCTCCTGACTTCCAGCGTCTAATAAGATCCTCAGCTACCTCACTAGTAGATCTGCCTCGGTCATGAGTGCCGACAAGCACATAGCCATCGGTTTCACGAGCTTCGGTGATACTGTACCATTCGCCACTCACTCTTTGAAGGAAAAAAGAATACACGACAGAGAAGGCCATAGACATATCATCCCAAAGAGCATGTGTGAGCCGAATAGTAATAGACCCGAGAGATGGTGTGAGTAAAGGACGATCGGCACTCAATGGTGGTTTTGCGGGCACAGGCATATCAAGATCGGCTGATAAGCTTGCCAGGTAGTTCTCGTAGTCATTACCACTAGTGCTTTGCGGGATGTTGATAGCAACGAGCCGGCCGAGATACGCCTCAGAGAAAGCTTTCCAAACGATGCTACGACCCTCCACAGCCTTGGTTTGATGATCGATCAGATTCAAAAAAGGTGCACTTTCGAAAGAAGAAAGATCGCGCATGATGCTTAAACTAGTATCCCGGCCGCTTTTGAGGTATATTCCTCTCGCCATGCCTCTGACTTCGCGTTTGTTCAGCTGTAGCTGGAATGAGGCCGTGTTCTCCATGATAGTTCGAAGACAGTTGAGCTCCACCTGGAGTGCTGCCATGATTAGCAGAAGTCGATATTAAGATTTGAGTGTTAAAGGAAATGTTTGTCTTTTGTGTTTATCTGTTGTGTCTATCTGACCTGTTTGTCTGTTGTGTTTGTCGTGCAGCGTCAGCCAAGTCGTTGAGTTACACAAGTACCGTTGAGGGTAACACGAAATCTGTGCGGTACCAGCTATATCTTGTCTGCCTCCATCAGTCCCTCCTTACCTACACACCTACAATTCTAAGCAAACTTTGAAAAGCCAGATCTGTAGCAGATCACTTGCAGCCTATGACAGTGGATGACATTCGGAAAATCAACATCATCTTCTAGGGGAAAGTAAGAGTATCAAGTGAACGGGAGTGCTGGAAGTTCCTTCACATCAATTGTCTGGGGCGCAACTTGATTGGATACCGAGAAGTAAAGAAAGTTCTGAAAGACAAGCAAATCGAACTTTCAGCCGAGTTCGGCTTATGTCGTCGTTGCTTCGACAAAGTGAGGGTGGTGAGAGCTTATGGAAAGCGAGAAAGCTGAGCGTGTTGGCAAGTGCGCCACCGTAGGCCAAATCAAGCAGATTACTGAGGCAAAATCTGGTATACGTCTGATATTTGCCACTGCGGTTTGCCTTTAGACGTTATTACCCTCATCGAGTATCTGCCGAAGTTTCCTCAGGTCATCGTCGGTAGGAGGGCTTATATATGGTGCAGAAATTAACAGGATAGCAATTGCAGCAGATATGACGCAATAACATATAGCAAGATACTTTGTCGCTGCCATGCCGCGCTTAAGCTTAGAAAGAAACTGCTCAGGTTCGGCAGTATGCCATGCGATATCCTCGAGGTGCTCCTCTAAGACCTTCTCACGCAAGACGTACGTCTCCCATTGCAAGGTAATTGTACTATTATTTGGAATCGCGTATTGAGGCCTGCCACCATAAACACTGCCAATGATGTGAAAGCCATTGATCCACATTAGGTTTGACATCTCGACAGTTGGCTCAACCGTTGGCGGACCAAGAGGGCCACGAAGATCAGCGAAGATGAAGAGGGTGAAAACATCTTTCTCGCACCTTGCCCATCGTGATATAATAATGTTGTCGGCATTGCGGATGGCTTACTTGAGATTCTTCGCCACGAAGTGTCGTTCGTCGTCCTTGGTGATTAGCTGGTTGGGATGTTCGTTTTTGAAGTCGTGGTAAGGACTGACAAGCAAATCGTAAGATCTCTTGTCAGACCGTGCGTGGTCGAGAACGATGTCCCAGACGGACCAGAGCATTCTCGTGGTCAATAACGATGACCTTCACGTCCTTCTCCGGGGTTTTCGCCTGCCAGATTGCGGCAGTATCCGTGATCTTCTGCCACCAGTAATGTACTATTGCTACTTTGTCTTCGCCGTACCACATGCGCAGATATTGCAGATTTGCCGTGAGACTCTTAGCATCAGCTTCTTGCTGGAGAGTCTGCTGGCGCGCTCCAGCACGTTCACGGCTGGAGCGAACACCTACCACGGCTACAATAGTGATGCAGAACACGCAGATCAAAGCCGTGTTTGTCAGTGTTGCGACTGCTGCGGCGAGACCTTTGCTGAACTCTTGCGCGGCATCTTGGCCGTCTGTGAACCTCATGGCTGCTTGGGTGAAGTAAAATTATGCTGGAGCGAACGGGTTCGCAAGTGGCAGAGAACGGTGCCAGAGTGTATGGGAAGCGTGGTCACACAATGCTTATCACGAGCGTCCACAAGATGCTTTCACACACAACAAGGGCACAAGCAAATCTGGCAGATTGACATGAGGACAAGATAGCTTTCATGAATGTGGAACGTGTTTTATGGAGCGGCTTCGGACTTGTAATCCGCACCAATCACTGAACACTCTCAGTATCCTCTCTTACGATCCACCACGTTCAACATCTTCTCTCCATCCTCTCTTTTTCCCAGATTAATATCTAATATTTGGAAACTCCTTTCTGTATATGCTTTACCAATGCCACTAATGTGAGGCGTCACAATGACATTCTCCATGTCCCACAACTCACTGTCTTCAGGAAGTGGCTCAGGATCCGTCACGTCGAGGGCAGCACCACGTAGCTTGCCTGCTTTCAGTGCTTCGATGAGGTCTTTCTGGTTGACCACTTTCCCTCTTGCAATATTGCTGATGAACGTTTGGCGCGAGCTGAGAATGTCAAATGCTTCTCTATCAAGGAAACCTTCGGTATCAGGCCTACGGATGAGTTAGTTTTTGCTTTTGAGCATGAGGCAAATGCGACAGTCTTACGTCAAAGGCACAGCAACCAATAGAAAGTCCAGATCTTGCTTGAGGAACTCATGTAGCTTCTCCTTCTCAAGTCCAGAATACCAAGCACTTGGTATACTACCGTCTGCGTCTCCAATTCCAGGAACATAATAGTCGTGATCTTTCTTCGATTCAGGTGTATCCTTCGGGCTGGCTGTATAAGCAATGACATCCATTCCCATCGCTTTACTAACTCGAGCCACTTGTCGTCCGATACTGCCATAGCCTAGTATACCTATTCTCTGACCAACGCTGTCCCGTGAATCGCGCAATTTCGTCGACAGTTCTTGCGAACCCCACTTGTGCTCTTTCTGAAGATCGTGTAACTGCGGGAAGTAATGTTGTGCGCTCAGCAGTGTCATGATGACCCATTCGGCAATCTGTGGACCGTGTACGCCACTAGATGTCGTGAGCGTCACGTCTTGAGCATCCGTCCACAGCGGCTTTCCTACAACCTGATTGATCCCTGCTGAGTAGAAGTGTACCCATTTGAGTTTAGGTGCGTCATTTTTCGGGTCTTCAGGCATTGTACCGAGAGTGAAAAGGTAATCTGCATCTTTGAATACGTCTTTGGGGAGGTTGTTGTCATTCTTGTTATAGTATTCGATATCGAGGGAGTGTTTCTTGCGAAGATTCGAGACAAGATCCTTGGGCTCAGGGCTATTTAGGATGATGACGAGCTTTTGAGAGTTGTCTGGTCCACCTCCCATCTTGTAGGCTGGAAATCGTTGTCGTGAGAGTTGAGTTGATGTTTGGTACGAGTGGTGGAAGACTGGTCTGAGGTACTTTATGACTGGCGAGGTACTGGTAAATGCTTGATGGCGAGAGAACGTGGAAGTAACAGAGTGTAGGCAGCGAGATGAAGCTGTAGAAATCACCATCTGCTTATCTGTCCCTCGACATTGTTCTTCGTCGTCATCATTGGAACCTCAATCGGGAAGCTGCGCTCGGCCTAACACTCTCCGGCCTCTTCAATCTCAAACAATATTAACAATATCGATCATGCGTTGGATCCTTACGCAGGACACTCAAATTGTCAATGCAATGATCTAGTGGTAAAAGCAGATTCAATAAAAGTCCATTGACCTCGTCGTCGTGTTGCACGACTCATGCTCGTGCCCCGAGCCATTTGGGCAGACACAAGCTTCACCACGACTACCGTAGCCACCATACGCAACAACATCACAGTACCAAGTCATCGGATTATATGCCGGTCGCGCGCCGAAATGCGTTGATACTTGGAGAGCGTGCCTCATGATGTATAAGGAAAACAGACCCGTCAATTTTCCGAGCCGTCCAATACGACAACCTTTTCGTAAACGCACTTTAGCCACAACACCACAGTCTATTCGAGTCGATTATGGTCCGGTTCTTTGCACCCAGTTACCGGGCGTCTGCAATTAAGGTCATTTAATACGACGTGCGTCGGTCATGGTCGTGCTCGATCGTACAGGCAGCCCTCAATCCACTGCGTTATTACAACCTCTGTCCCTCAACAATGTAGTCTCCTCCGGGCTATCTTCGTCCACGAGCTCACACTGGAGCCTGGTCGAAGATAGTGTTGGCTAACAGAGTTCAATCTTGAACTGACTGGCTCCGGGCGTCCAGGATCTGGCATTGAAATGGCTGCTGTTATTCAGGTTGGCCTTGTGGAAGTCTCAGCTGCTGTATACGCTACCTGGCCAGCTCCCAGTCTCGACCCGATAACCAGAGGGCATAGTATCCTTATCTATAGCTCCGTTCTTGGCCCATTAGCCCTCCTTACAACGACAGGCAGGCTAGTTTCACGTTTCCGGTTACAGCGCAACGCAGGATACGATGATTGGGTTCATATAGCGGCTTTGGTATCTATCACGTTGCAATGGTCTTTCCCGATGATAAGCTTACCCCATTGAATAGCCCATCATTATTTCCCTTGTAGTGGTAGGGAACTATGCCAACTACAACTATTATAACAGACATTCATGGGACATTGAAGCTCGTAATGTCGAAATCATGGCAAAGGTGAAGCCGTCCCAGCCACTCTTCATTTGTGCTATACTAATATTCTCTTTCCAGCTTGCATGGTGGATGCAGATCTTATACCTCCTGTCTGTAGGTCTAGTCAAGCAGGCAAGTGTCATCATTTCCAAATCCAGGACACTGCTAATAATAATGCAGTCGATCCTGCTGTTTTATCAGCGGATATCGAGTAGTTGTGCATCGAAACCCTTTCATCTGTTCGTCTTAGGCATGAGGATCTTTCAAATCACCACAACAACCGTTTGGTTCTTCCTTACAGTATTTTCTTGTTCTCCAGCATCTACATATTGGAAAAGATTCAATGAGGCCTTTCAAAGCTCACAGGAACACGAAAAGTTCCAATGTAACCTGGCGGGCCCAACGGTACTTATCACAATGAGCATTATCTCTATTGTTCAGGACTTTATTTGCGCAGCACTGCCATTCCTTATAATCTACAGGCTCAAGGTCCCACGACGGCAGAGGATTGCCATCTTCGTCATCTTCTTCTTCGCTTTTGCAGCTTGCATAGTCGCTGGTACGTATGCTGGTTGGTATCTCGCATGGACCTCTGCTCACATTGCTCTCAGTTGTGCGATGTAACGCGATCTTCCAGGCTTTAGTCTACACTGGGGACGTGGCATGGTATGGCTACAGTATCTGGGAAACGTCGGTTGTGGAAGTGCTGGTTGGCTTGAGTGTCAGCTCTTTACCAGCGGTCAAGTACATTTTCCGCAATTACTTTGACAACTCACCAAGCACTGATGACTCGAGTCTGAAAGAGCCTCGTCTGGGAGGGCCAAGTATGCTGGAATCAGCCTTTCATCCCACACGGACAATGCGCACAAAAAAACGAGCGAAAAGTCATTTTATGTCATTTTCTGAGCAGGAGGCACTGGAAATAATAGCCCTAGAGGCAAAGCTGAAGCCAAAAGAGGCTGAATCCAGTGTATCAGATCTTGATCCAACACCGGCTACTAAACTGGAGGAAGCTTTCGCGATGGACGTAGCCGACCTTCCACAACGAACACCTTCGTGTCAGGAGGAGATGCTTCGCAAGATGGGCGTCATCGCACCCGATCAGTGGCAGTGGGACGTTTCAGACCTTCAAGAACGTACACCATCAAGACAAGAGCGAGATTTACGAGAAGCTGGCATTATCAAAAAAGACGAGTGGCAGGATTGGGATGGAGGCAGGATCTTGCATCTCGGTGAGGAGTACTTCAAGAGCTCGTTGTTGCAAGAAGGTATCATGTCTCCTTTGCCAGGCAAGATGGATGATCAGCCAGATTACTTTGCTGGTTTCGAATTGATGAAGGCAGCGGAACAAAAGAAGCCTATGAGGGAAAACTCATTGAGTCAGATATCACCATAACACTCGGCCGACCTGTTGGAGTGGTCGCGTAGATAGATACTTTATGGCCATAATGTAATGAAATGCTCGAATCTACTTTGCCTTCATTCATTGTCTAGACGCAGTCGAGCTCGAGCTGATTACTAAATACCCCAGACTACAGTATTGATCGTCAGAGAGACAACACAAGATGGCAGCTCGCCTTTCATCTCAAAAGAACTTCTTCCTTGTCGCGACAAGCATGGCATAGCTTCGTCTCTCTGCGCGTTCATCCTAGAACTTCGCGCCTTTTCTTCGTCTCCCGCTGTGCGGATTCTGGGCTTGACGCCCTTTGTCTTGGTAAGTCAATACAAATGGGAAGAGCGACCTTCCTCGATCTGTGACTGCCGCCAAGAGGAGGCAGAGTCGCCGCAGTCGTTATGAGGGTAGTGATCAGAAGCAGTCAACTGCGGCCTGATCGCTGATGAGTCTTTTCTCCTCTTCTAGCATCTTGTTACCGTCCTCACCCTTGTCCTATCATTGACGTCTGTTCTATTGCTAGACTCTCCCTTACTCTTCAGTCCACTTATCGAACTTCGCAACATCTTATCGAAGAGCCTCTCACTTATATCTTCCCTCGCATTAACCCTCATCTCCGACAATTTCATTCTGCTCGAGGTATATCCGGGAAAGCATTGCGCACTTTGCGGTGTTCGTGGTTTAGGCAGGCAAGGCGCAACTGCGAGCATATCCTGAATCAAGGAATAATACTTTCCTATCTTGGGTGAACTTCGACTCTGGCGGGAAGGCACACACATCTTCAAAGACATGGTCTGAGGATAAGAACTCTGTAGCCTCGGAATCTTCATCACGATTTCAGAGCACTTAGTACTTCAATATCCGATCGATCTCATTCCACTGCTATTGTACGCAAAAATTCAAAGACTACAACCAAGTCAAGATGGACAACTCGCACCTCTTGCGTGCCCCAGGGCTGGCTGCACCAGGAAAGTTGAAGCAGATCCAAGAAGCGAAGACGATGATGAAAGTGGTAAGGGAGAGAGCTGAGAGAGTTAATTCTGATCCTCCTCCTTATACTCTGTTGGAATTGATCGGAAAAGGCTCTTACGGCAGAGTTTTCAAGAGCCAGCAGCATGGACGGCGTCAACTTGTGGCAGTCAAGATTATGGATGTCGACACTGCAGACTACCACATGGACATCCGCAATAAAGATGAAGCCATTAAAGACTTCACAAAAGAAATCAGCATATTACAGGCGCTCAAGGCTGGAAATGCCAAAAATATCAATCTTATATACGACGCATTCTCATTCCACTCACAGCTATGGATTGTCAGTGAGTATTGTCCTGGAGGCAGTGTTCATACTTTGATGAAGGCATGTCCGAGACTTGGTCTGGAAGAGAAGTATATCATTCCCATTGCAAGGGAACTGGCTGTGGCAATGAAGTCTGTGCATGACGCCAAGATTATACATCGAGACATAAAGGCCGCAAACATATTGGTCACGCAGGATGGTCAGTTGCAGCTTTGCGATTTCGGTGTCTCAGGTATCCTCGAAAACAGTGTCGATAAAAGATCTACAATCATCGGCACACCACAATGGATGGCACCAGAATTACATGCAAGGCACGGGTTTGAGATCGGATATGGGACTGAGATTGACTGCTGGGCATTCGGATGTACAGTCTACGAGATGGCAACCGGACAACCTCCCAATGCTCGAATTATGCCGGAAAGACTGCATAAATTCCTTGCGACTGCTCCAAAGTTGTTGGGAGATCAATACTCTCCAGCTTTGGTCGAGTTCGTAGCTTTCTGTTTGGACATCACACCAGAAACTAGACCTACAGCAGAGTCTATCCTGAGGCATCCATTCATAGCAAACACTTCGAAGAAGTATCCGACTGTAATGCTCAAAGAACTAATCACACGCTTCTCGCTTTGGGAGCAGCAGGGAGGTCAGCGTGCATCACTGTTCAATCCTTTTGGCGCGGCCGCTCCCACCATGCTCGGGCCTAATGTAAGCAATGAGGAGGATGACTGGAATTTTAGCACCTTGGACGATGCAGAGCATGACAGCCAATTTGGTTCGCCACCACGCCTGCATACTAGGCTTAGCTCGTCGAATGAGTTAACGCCGAAACAGCAGTATGGGTCTGTACGTGGCATGACACCTTTCGAAAGAGCCAAAGAAGAGATCAAAGCAACACGAGGTGAAGCGAAGCTGGAAGCTATCTTCAACGAAAACCTTGCACCCTACGAATACAAGACAGACATACCTGATGATGAAGAGGACATGGCCAATCTCACTTTAAGAGATATGACAACAGGAAGTGCGGTACGCGAAAGCGTGATCGATCTGGATGCAGCGCTGGAGCCAGAGGTGCCTTATGTCGCTCTGCCGGACTTGCATACTGTTAAGGCGTCCAGGAACCGCTTCTATCTGCAGGATGAAGAGGAGGGTTATAGTGTCGAACAGGTTGAAGCTGAAGAGCCGCTCCTACCTCCTCATATTCAACCTTTACCGACTTTGGCCGTGCAACAGCCGCTTATGGAAGCCAGACTTCAACCTGTTCGTCAACAATCCTCATTTGTTACCCCACCACCTCAGCCTCGTGATCGTTCTGTGCCTATGACTAGATCTGCAACAGATGGATTCATGTCAAAGCCTCAAGAGTGGAGCTTCGTCCAAGCTCAGGCGGAGCTGAGAGCAGAAAGGGAGCGTAAGAACTCAACCACACAAACGAGCCAACTCGAGCTTGTTGCTGTTCCTCGCGCAGGTCGCAGGTCCATCGATACAAATGCTACAAAGGCTCCCGAGTGGACTATGGCGCAGGCCACGGCTGAGCTTAGACGTCAAGATTCAGCTCAAGCTAGTCAGCCTCGAGCAGTAGCGCCACCATCGCTTCTTGCGCCACCTTTTCGTCCCAACCTCAAACATACATACACTGAACCAGTCGGCAGAATCGGAGATTTTCGTCATGAACCACGAGCATCGGATCAGCTCGACTTTGAACCTTCTGATCGTGCATCAACCATTGAGATCGACCTTGATGAAGGATTTCCACCTCAATTTGCACGCCAGCGTCAAACAGACTACGACGAAGACGACCGGCCTGATACAGCCGTTAGTTCTTCTACAGCAGTATCGTTTTCGACAGAATATTCCGGCGATGGCACTTTCTATCTCGAAGACAACCGCGACATTCTTCCACCTTCACCAGAACAAGTATCTGCTGCTTTGAGTGGCCAGCTAGCCTTCAACAATCGTGACATTCGCTCTTCCTTCCACTTACACAGCCAGTCTGAACCAGTGCATCTTGACCGTCCTTTGGCGGCTGGCCCTAGACACAACCACGTATCCTCCAACAGCTTCTCCTCCGACTCTGGCGTCCATTCATCGTATGACCACGAGAAATGGGATGGTGTCCACGCCCGACTCGCCGTCGTAGAGCAGCGCTTCGCCGCCGAAGACAAAGAAGCCGCCGACATCCTCGATGCAGCGCGCGAAGGTTCATCAGGCGCCGAGCTGGAAAAGCACAAGAACCTTCCGCGCCATTCAGGCGATGGATGGACCCTGGGAAGCGTATGGGACCAGGAAAAGGCCAAGACTGGAAATTTCTCGGCGTTTGCTGGTGTTCCCAGGGAAGAGATCATCAAGTATGTGGAAGGCGTCGAGGATGAGGAAAGTGAGGAGGTGATGCTGCGGAAGCATTTGGAGAGGTTGGCGAGGGGGAGGGATGCTGAGGAGGTTGACGAAGAGGAGCAGACGACACCGGTAGCGCCGAGAAGGAGATTGCCGAATCCTAATGCGGATGTTAATGGAAATGGGATTGGTAAGACGATGGTTGTACCGGCTTCCTTCCCTGTGCCGCTTCCGCCAAAGGCTGAGGCGTTGGAGGAGGGAGCGGATAGCGAGGTTGTCTTTGAGGAAATGAATCGTTTGCTGAATGATTTGGTGAATGGACTGAGGATTACGAGAAAAGTGCTGAATAGTCAGAGGACTAGGAGGGGACGATGAGTGTTTATCAAGCGCGATCTCGATGAAGAGAAGGATATCTTGCCAGCAGACATATGGCTCCAATGGCTGAACATTTGACGGCATTTGGCAGGATTATGGCTGCGTTACACAATATCATGGGAACTGGACTGGCATATACCATGGGATAAGACCTGGCGAGGAAGCTACGAGGCATGGTTTTTCACGATTACGGCGGCGAGATATTGTATTATAGCGCAACTTCATACACACACGTTAGGATTTTCTTACTTTACATACTCTATAGCACGATTTCAAAGAGATATCTGACATACGAGAGAGTAGTTTTGTGTTAATGCTTGGCACGTCGCTGCTTTGTGTCGTTCCTTCTTCGCATTAGCCCTTCCTGGGTATTTTCCTGGTCGTACCACTCCTTCTCTTTCTTGCTCATCTCAACCCTCTCATTCCTCTCTTCATCACCCTTTCACTCGTCACCATCCGCTTCATCAGCCTCCGCCAACGCAATAACAACATCAAGCGGATCCTCCTCCCACTCCTCCCTAAACACCTCACCTATATCCTCCTCGCGCATCATCCCTTTCAGCTGCAACTCCTGTCTCAAGAGCTCAGCGGCGCTCATGCCTTCGCCTGTGGCGCCGTTAAGGTCGAAGGCTGGATCGAGACGGTTGCGCATGTCCGTGTGGGTCAGATTGAAGGTTTCGTTTGGGTAAATGTCACGCCACCAGTTGTAGGATGGGAAACCACTATAGGAGGAGAGGGGAGTGTTAGTTGAGTGGGTAAAATGGAGGTAAAGGTGGACAATGATGGCTTTCGTTTGGTCTTTTCAGAGGTGGGAGGAGGTGGACTTGTCAATGGTAATGGTCATGAGAGAGGAGGAGGAAGGACACAAAACAGAGAACGAACTTACTTCTCCCCTTGTCCCTCCACCGGCCACTTCCTATTCCAGCCCATCCCAAACGCAGTCCTCCAATACCTGCCCTCGCACCATCCCTCGCTCGGACACTTCAAATTGCACACTCCGAAGCCTTCACAGAAACAAACTTCAGTGTTGGGACAATTCACAGCATCCATGCCAAACAATATATGCCAGAGATATTCCATCACCCGGCCGGAGACACTCGCAGGTAGGTCTGGCGCTGTGTCCCACAGCCATTGGCGGGCAAGTTCGTAGCGGATCAGAGGTGTGCGTAGGACTTGGGTGCGGGAAACGGCGAACTGGGCGCAGCAGGGCGCGCCTACTGTTTCCGGAACATCGATGACTACTGGTGCTTCTTCTTCTTCTTCTTCTTCTTCGTCGTCGTTGGTGGATGCAGGATCGGTGAAGATGGCACTGTAAGCTTCGTAGTAAGCATTGCGGATGCCAAAAGCGTCGTCATCCCAAGACAGGTTTCTGGCTGGCTTCATATTGACTGGACAGCCAGGCTCCCAGGTGCAGCGGAGCGAGGTATAGCCCATACGTTCCACGTAGGAGAAGTTCAATGACTTGAGCGCGGGAAGACCGTCGTACATTGGATTGTCGTTGTGCCATTGGTAGCGAGCGGCGTGGTGGAAGACGAGGTAGGTGGGGAGGTTATAGTAGTGGGTTATTAGGTAGGTTAGGAAGACTGAAGCTTCGTTGCCGGCTTGACGGGGGACTGTGAGAGGTGCTTGTGGGTTCTGTGGAAGTGTTAGTACTTATTTGTATGAGTGTGAGTTAGTGTGTGAGAACATACATTGACGACGTAGATGTTCACGTTCCAATCTGAGAGGTGTTCTGTGATCCAAGACGTGTCTTCCCAGGTCGTTGAGGCGACGACAATGCCTTTCGTCTTACCATTGGACACCAGACCCGAATCGTGGTTGGTAAAGCTGAGTGTCTGATCATCATTTGTGAGGTTGGCAGTAAGATCGTGGTGAGCTCTGTTTGTGGCAGCGAGGTAGAGGTTTGTTGAGCGCTCGATCAGGAGTACTATGCCAACAAGAGCGAGGAGGCGGAGCACCAGAGAATGAGAGGCAGTCAGACGGTCGAAGCGAGTGGAGTGGAAGCGTGGCATCGAGTTGAGTTGAAGCATTGTTGGATCAAGCATCGAGCAGAACCTAAAGCACTCAAGTACTCGGCTGCCAACGCGACAATTTCGTAAATAATGATTTTGTGAATGATGAAGTCAGCTAGTGGAATGGTAAAAAAGGCGGAAGATTGCAACTCGATCTCGCATCAGAAGCCACAAAGATGAAACACAACGCGCGTGCAGAGCGAAAAATCCGATGCCAAACAAACGTCACGCAATCTCCCGCACACAACAAACGACCTTGGGGCTTGACCTACTGACAGAAACAAGCAACAAACAAGGTCTTCGGTTTTTGTTTTGATATAATCAGCCGGACGTAAAGGTCCTCAGTCAGGAATATTGGTGGCTCTTGAGCGCTCTTCGAATGTGTTTCGGAATTGCGTTGAAAGAAAGCTTGGCATGACAATCATCTGTCGATGAAACACCTGGGCCCTTTTGTGTCTTCGGCTTGAGTCGTCTAGCAAACGAAGAACATCCTTGACGCTCCCAGCATCCCCACAAGAAGCTTCCTTGTCCTTATACTTCTTGATGCACAAACTCTGTCGAGGAATCATCCAGGGGACGGATAGAATATCTGGCATTCACTACTCTGAGCTACGATATTACTTCGCATGGTTGTAGACTGACATACCGTTACACACTCCTTTGAGGAATGTACGCTTCTGCCAGTGCCGAATGAGTCTGGGACCGACTTGGCTGAAATATTGACGCAGGACATCGCTGAACCCCGTTGACGATGCTAATTCTCTCCTAGACGACTTCGTATCCGTTAGTTCCTTGAATACAACATTTGCACCCCTCCTCTCTCAAGCCTGTTTTGCATGGGCAAGACGACGAGCCTCTTCAGAAGGTGATAGCCGTGCCTTTGCCATCACCACAACATCGTGCAACCGACCAAGAGGAGCCTCTCCAGTAAAGAAACGCGTTGCCCATGGCATCGCTACGGGATTGTGCATGTGCCCATACAGTGGAGGGTTGAGGTTGCGAAGACGACTCCTTCAACATAAGTCGGCTCGAGAGCCAAACCTCCTTGACATTGCTCAAAGCCTGTCGATTGTGCCAGTACCGTGCAAGGAAACCCTTCATCCAGCCATCCACATAGAATTCGTTAAGCCAGATACGTGAAATCCGTTGCATTTTCTCACTATACAGGTTGCAAAATCTGATGAGAACCATATCCGACGCAAATGAGAAGACAGCATCATAGGGTACAGCGGCGCCGCCACACGGTGTGCCAGTGCGTGGTAGCAAGTTTGCTTCGTGATATAGTTGTTTACATGTACGCCTTGTAGCAGGCATGCTGTACCTGACCTGTTTAGACTCTGGTTGTCACGGTCAAAGGGCTCGAAGGGATAGGTCTTTCTAGGAGGGCTCTGTGTTGTCGGTAGTAGCTTGTATACAAAGTCACGAGACTTGTATTCGTCGTCCTGTTCTTTCTGGAGCTCGTCTGGGTCATAAATTGGCAATCTACCTGCGTGGTGCAGGTGCACACCATGCCGAAATGAGGGTAGACCAAAACTTATTGGCTGTTGGACATTGTATCGAGGATTCTTTGACCATCGCTCGAAGGCAGCCCAATCTCGAGGCTCGATGTGGACATGGAGATCGAAGGTACAAAAAGACCAGATCCTGTTTCAGATTCCAGGCGGCAGAGTGAGCAAGGTAGGGGCAGTATGAACGTGATTATTATCCGTCATGTTCGAGTCCATCTTCACTCTGAAAGTGATTGTCGCTTTCTTTCTATACGACGAAGATAAAGGTCAATTCAAAGCGGAGTCAACATGGGCTTGGGATCACGTGACCAATTTTGGCTGTTGCTTCATTGCATATTTATTACATACAGTGCTATTGCTAGATGGATTTTCTATCAGCTTGTCCCACACTCCCACCATACCTTAGAACCTCAGGTCCGGTAATCTGGGCTATCCTTCAGAACGACCCTTACACCCCTAGCCCCCCAAAATAGTACGATGCGCTTTAGGCACTCTTCTGCCTCAACCAATTGCTCTCTTGCGATAGTCTGAAATATGCTTGTCTTGTACATGGTTGACCCTTTAACAGTGTTCAATATCCAGATCTCCTTAAGATTGTTCATTGGACTTGGACTCTGGATGTCGTATATTCTACTAGCTTGCATCGGAGCGCTGGCATCATTTATCATCAGATCCATCATCACTCTTGCACCATTCTGATGAGGGAACCAGAGGCGTGGAATATGAGTTATGCCACCCACTCGAGGAGACCAGAATGACCTCAGGGTGTCAAGCTTCGCAAAGGAGAAGATGTTAGTGTCGTGGTATGGCAGCAGAGCTGTCTCGTTGTATAGCTGCCTACAGACGCGCCATACCAATGGCAACTGCTGTCGAGCCTGCGAAGTATGTGACGGGCTTCTAAACACTCCAAAAAACCCGTCGCGGTAGCGTGAGCATGTTGACATGGGGAGCAAAGAATGGGTGAAACCACGGGGTTCTGTCGTGCCTTCAGCTCCATTTCTGTTTGTGCGTAGGTCAATCACAATATCGGGTTTGAAGCATGAGCTAGAGCTAGACGGTTCGTCGGGAGATTGTAGTTCTTGTTCATCATCTTGATTTTCGATGCGAATGTGTAGATTGGTCAGGCAAAGTGACCATATTTTGTAGCGAAGTTCGGCTGGGAGTCTGAGCAAGTTTGATGTTGGAGCTGACGTGTGGGAGTCGTCGTTGCTGATACTTGATATCTGCTCGTGTGGTGGTGAAGATCGAGACATATTTCCATCCACAGACACAGTGCTCATAGCATGCGTGCGTACCTTGGGCAGATCAGAGATGAAGGGTCCACGATACATAAGAACAATGTCGGATGAAATGTCGGCCTGGAGAGGACGTGGTAACTGTAGCTCGGCGGTGCCAACATGGGTCACGTGACTAGCGATCCCTTCTGGAATGAAACCGATGATGTTTAATTTGGTACTCATGTGAAATTATGACATGAACTCAGTCAACTGGTCTCGCTTCAGCCTTGTAATAGCCTTCGTATCAGGCGTACTGCTGACGTTCGGCTATAAGGATTTATATCCCGAGCTTGAAGCAAGATACTTGCGCAGAAAGAGGCAAAGACGGTTTTCAACCGAGAACGATGCCAATAAGCAGAAGCCAGTATTGCTAGATGAGGCTGAAAGTGATTTCAAAATAGATGAGAATGGAACTCGTCTAATCAGAGATGTGAAAGAAGGCATTGAGGGATGTATTGGGAATACACCTTTGATACGGATTGTGAGTATGGCTGAGATGTGAGACTGTGATGTCCTTCGGTCCTTGGTTGTGATGGTAATGAGATCGTGAAAGATCATCTGAATCAGTCGTGGCTGTGGGCATAGAGTTCTCCGTTCTTGTACCTAAGGTGCCAGGAAAGTTCTAGCGAAGAGTCCAGCTAATACTTTCTCACAAAGAAATCTCTATCGGAAGCGACTGGATGTGATATATTGGCAAAGGCAGAGGTCAGTTGTTTTCATCCTCAAGATGTACAGCACTACTTACCATTGTGTAGTTCTTAAATGGTGCTGGCAATAGTCCTAAAGATAGAGTAGCACTAAGCTTGATCGAAAATGTATGTCTCTTCGTCAACGCAATCCAACCCTCCTTGTACTGGAACCAGTGACTAGGCTGAAAAAGATGGATATCTAACACCACACTCTGGTGATACAATATATGAGGGCACCGTCGGAGTAAGTCGCTGCTCCGCCTTGAGCTTGCTGGCAAAGGTTCCCTGAACTGATCACGCACCATTTCAGTCAACCGGCATATCTCTCGCCGCTATCTGCAGAGCACGAGGGTATTTAGCTCATATGTAAGACACCCCACATCCTGCCACCACGCCCTCGTCCCTCTAACCATCTTCGTCCTCTCCCAGCTGCATGCCCAACGACCAAGCGTCCGAAAAATCCTCCCTCCTCCTCAACCTCGGCGCCAAAGTAACCCGTCTCCTACCGGCCCCCATCATCGACCAAAACCACTTCGTCAACACCGCCCGCAACCTCGCAACCACGCATACCGCCTCCACCACCCAACCCGGCCGCGGCTTCTTCGCAAACCAATTCGAAACACCCTACAACTACCTCGCGCATCTGCACACCACCGGTCCCGAAATCTACCGGCAAACCGGCGGCCATCTCGATGCTTTCGTCGCCGGCGCAGGTACCGGTGGTACAATCACAGGCGTCGCGTTATATCTCAGAGACCCGTCGCGTCTACCCGATTGCAGAATCATCCTCGCTGATCCTCAGGGCAGTGGTTTGTACAATCGCATTGAGCATGGTGTCATGTTTTCCACCACTGAACGGGAGGGTACGAGGAGAAGACAGCAGGTCGATACGATTGTGGAGGGGATCGGAATCAATCGCATAACGGCGAATTTTGAAGCAGGCAGGGAGTGTGTGGATGGTGCGGTCAAGGTGACGGATGAGCAGGCGATGAGGATGGCGAGGTGGTTGGTCGAGAAGGATGGGATCTTCGCGGGAAGCTCGAGTGCGGTTAATGTTTGGGCGGCTGTTAAGGTTGCGTTGGATTTGAAAAAGGAGGAAGATGAGAAGAGAGTGCGCGTGGGAGTTGCTAGAACGCTGAAGAGGAAGACGGTCGTTACGATACTGTGTGATAGTGGGACAAGGCATTTGAGTAAGTTTTGGGCCAAGGCAGGGGAGACGGGTGGGAAGACTGATACGACGTTGGAGGAGGTTATGGCTGCCTAATAATGTTTCGTATTTCGGTTGATCGAAGAGCAAGAGGTTCATGAAGACAGTATATAAGGTTATGAGCAGAATCATCCAAAAATTCGTTGGAAACCTCGCTTCAAAATCCGAGCTCATCCTCTGAACCAAGATCGTCCTGGATGACCACTGACGGCACTTTCGTTTGAGGCCTGTTAGCAGAAGAGGGCTGTATTGGCGTCGCTGACACCTTCGCTTTTCCAGCTCTACGGGCAGGCTTTCCAATCTCATCGCGCGGCCTGAAGTCACTCAGTCGTTTCGTCCCAAGTCTTCCTTTGTGCCGCGACACTGAAATATCGACCCCCGGCTGGACCATTGCATCAGTCTCTGCTATGATATCTGTTGCGATATCCTCAATGGTCAACACAAGCTCTGTTTCTGCTTGTGACAGTAAAGGATTAACCACAATCTCGACGTGAGAGAAACGTTGCGACCTTAGTCTATTACCATTTGAAGAATCGATCTGCCCGTTACGTGCTTCGACAATTGAGGGACTAGCTTGGGTAATTGGCGCAGCTTCGACTGTTCCTTTGTTGGTCTGCAATTCGCAAGAGTCCACGATCGAAGCTGAGGCCGGGATCTTCAACCTGCTTGCCACGGGCTGAGATGTCTCGGAATTCGTGAGCGACAAAGCTTCAGTGGAATGAACTGACGGCCGACCACTTCTACGTCGTGTCTTGCCATTGGTGCGATTTTGAGCTGGCAGAGTCTGGTGTGAAGGTGACTGGATGTCGACCTCGGGCTCCAGAGGTTCTTCTACACCTTCCGAGTCGTCTATTACGAAGTGCTTTGGTGATGTCACAGGTAGGCTGTTTTCAGCCCGATTTTTTGATAGTCGTGTGGATCGCCTCTTGATGGGGTGAGACGTTACTCTACTTGTCTTACTGCTTTCTGCAGTTGACTTCGTCGTAGAGACAGCCGCGGAAGGTAGCGATTGACGAGCTCGTCGTCGTAGTTTCTCTAAAATTTGCCCCGGTCGCTCGTCCTGTCTTAGGGTGTCATTTGTGACTGGAAGATTGATGGTCGTCCTCCGGTTCTTGCCCATTTCCAACCTACTTGCGATGACGGAATTGGGGTGCGCGTAGCCTTTGCTTTCTAGAAGACTGTATCGCCGTCTGATAGTATTCTCATGTCGGGTTAGCTGCTTCGCTATATCGGAGTAGGAAAGGCCTTCTTCCTTCATTCTCAGGAGTTCCTGGTCTTCAACGGGCTGGAACCGTCCTCGGGTAGCTGTCACTGGTGCTTCAAGGCCTCCGTGTTGTGCATTAAGTCCTTCCTCTGCTTCAGTTTGTCCTTCCTGTCCCTCGTTCTCCGACTGTTCGACTCCTTCTTCTTCTTCCTCCCTCCACACCGAACTAAAGTTCTTGATTGGACCTGCTCGTTCACTTGCTGGTGGTGTGGGCAGTGTCGTTGGGGTGGGCGCAGCCATCACATGAGTCAGGTTCTGTTGTCGCTGTAGTCCTCGAGTAACTTCAGAAATGATAAAAGCCATGGACGTAGAGTCCAGCATTATCTGTCCTTGCGAGCTCGGCGCTAACTGCGCGGCGATCCTGCTCATGAGCTGTGCCGTCTCGTCTATATCAATTGGTTGCGCCGAAGGTTCTTGTGTTATTGGGTCGTTAAGCTCTTCTGGTTTCGCCCATGCGCCTTCTGCTGGTAAGATTAAAGGTATATCTTCCACATCTGGAGCTATCGTTCGTGGCGCTGGCGACGAAAGCTCATCATGTTCATCTTGGCCTTGCTTTCGCAAATCCTGCTCAATCTCCTTCTTTCGTTTTGGACCTCTATGCTTAGTTAAACTCGTGTTCTTGACCACTGGCTTTGGCCCAATTTTATCCACTCCAAGATCCCGCTCATGCCGCATCCCGCGCAAATGTCCATTGTCAACCACAATCTGTCCAGTATTCATGTCAATCACGTCGCCGATGCCAGTGAAGTCGCGATCATATTTGTCATAGATTGCCTCGAAACGCGACTTGAGGCGTAGTTCGTTCCTGCGGCGCTGTTCTTGGATGCCAGGGATATTATCGTAGACGTCGGATGTGGATAGACGTTGTCGCTTTGCGGGAGATGGCATTCTTACGGTAGACCTGAATTTGTTGTAGAAACGACGATGTGAAAAGAGGAAACACAGGTGAAACACACGCCGAGCCAAGAATGTAAGATGGTGGGGTTCAGCTTGGCATTGATGTCGATCATCAAGACATAATCAAAACATGAAACCAACCTGATACAGTACAGCTTAATTCCTGGACTTCGAGGCTATTGACGTTCATGACTTAGACATGCGCCATGTTCTGCCAACAGTGCAGAGTGCCGCTCACACTCGACAGCTCACTTGACAATCTAGGACCAGCCGCCTTCAACCTCTTGAGTGATACTGCGACAAAGCGTCAAGCAGTTGAAAAGTCCTCGTCACGACCATTATACATCGATCAGCAGAAGAGTCTTTACGACCAAGTGTCCGCCTCCAATAGCAGTCCCTCCTACAAGCGTTCCGTCCCATCCTCACGCCATGGCCGCAATGATTCAACCAGTAGAGATACTGCCAATCCAGCAATGTCCTACATAATGCTCAACGATTCCGTCCTCAATCACCCATCTCCTCCTAACACAACTGCCTCCCCACCCCGCCGCAAACCCAACTCTACATCCACAAACGAAACAAGTAATCTCCTCTCCCACAAGGTCACCACGACCTCGCGCCTCTTCTCTCTCCTCTCCTCTCACTCCGATATCGACCATCCAATCTGTACCGAGTGCACCGCCCTCCTTACTGCTCAACTAGAAAAGCGTCTCGCCTTCGCCCTCAAAGAAAGAGACGCCTATACCATCTTCCTCCGCGACGCCGCCGCAGATATACCTACGGATACCGAGCGCGAGGCAGCCGCCTCAGAGCTCGAAGACTTGAAGAAACAAGAGGCGACTGCTCTCGCCGAGCTCGAAAGTCTAGAAGCAGAAGAAGCAGGACTAGAAGAGGAAATGGCAGCGTTGGAAGCAGAAGCCAAAGAACTGGATCTCGAAGAAGCTGCATTCTGGCGGGAACGAAATGCATTTGACCAAGAACTGGCCGGGTATAAGGAGGAACGCGATAGTTTGAATTTGCGGCTACAACATGATTCGGCGCAGTTGGAACGACTGCAGCGTACGAATGTGTTCAATGACGCATTCAATATAAGCCATGATGGGCATTTCGGCACGATCAATGGCTTACGACTAGGACGTGTAGCTGGCGGGAAAGGCGGAGTGACTGTGGAATGGGCAGAGGTGAATGCAGCACTAGGCTTGACATGTTTGTTATTGCAAGTTGTGGCGGAGAGGCTTGACGTCAAGTTCGCTGGATGGAGGCTGAAGCCGTGTGGCAGTAGCAGCGAGATGCAAAAGGTGGAAGTCCTTGAAGCCTCAACACGGACCGGCTCAACAACAACGACTGTTTCAACGTTCCCATTACACTACAGCAGCGACCTACCAATCTCAATCAGTTTCATGACGCGAAATTTCGACGCCGGAATGGTTGCCTTTCTGGATTGTGTAAGGCAATTGGGGAAGCACGTCGAGCGGTTGACGGCCGAAGAAGGTGCCATAGCATTGATGAAGTCGAAGGCAACAGGACAACATGCCCCGTCCTCTCCAAGGGCCCCAGCCGCCTCTTCCGGACTCAAACTTCCTTACACCATCACCAAAGACATGATCAACGAGACGAGCATCAAGTTTGGTAGCAACGGCGATGAGAAATGGACGAGGGCGTGTAAATGCATGTTAACATGCTGTAAGATGCTATTGGCACATGCCAGTAATGTTGGTATTAGAGAAGGAGAGGCAGAAGGAGGGAAGTGATTTGCTCGCTAACATGAATCCGATGAGGCCTCAATCATTGATGTGATATCAGTATATTGAGCAGCAGCATGCTTGAGATTTGGCGACATGATAAAACACATCAATGAACTCGCAGCAGGAAAGATGAAAATGCTTCCATTTGTCGGTTGTCAGAAAGATGCCGGCTCGCAATCTGCAACCTCCCCGAGGACTTATACAGTCGGAGAAATGGAGTGCGAAAGGGTATTACCTAGATATCACCACGATTACATAATTTATCCTACCGGAGAAGGAGTCAATCCAGCACGCCTAGTGGTTATAGAAGACGAAAAAGAAGAAGAAGAAGGAGGTGGAGAAGAATAAGAGAGTGCTTATGCTGTCCAGGTTGAGCTGTATAGTAAAGATACTTGATACGTTCAGATCACGATACAATCACAGCATGCACTTCGGCTGCATCAAGCTATTTCCAAGGCCAGAGATCTTCTATATCCAATAATAAATTGCAATTATTATTCGATGCTCGAACATACATACCACCACCATTATCCAGCATCACCTACTTCCACCGCGCCTTTCAACCTCTGCACGCCATCGCCAACAACAGCCCCAGCAGCGGCACCAACACCAGCTAAACCACCACCTCCGACAACCTCAGCAGCACTGGCCGCTCCACCACCACTACCACACAGCAAGATCACCAAAACCAAATGCACAAGCACAAAATACGCACCAAACACATTCCGACTCGCTCGATTCGTAAACACCCATTTCGTCAATTGTAACAGAGCTCGTTCGGGTAGGCTCATCCGTCTGATGGCTCTGGCTTGCTCTCGACCTCGAAAAGCAGCAAACGGACTGATCTTGTTTTCGTATGCGGGGCGATAGCGATCAGACACTGTGTCATCTGGCATTTGTATCGTCGAGGGATTTGCGGCGTATGTGGGGGAAGAGGCTGCTGGTTTGCCGCTAGTGTACGTAGATACGTAACGAGACTTTTCATAGAGGTTGAGATTGTCCTTTTGTAATGCAGCAACTTCGGAACGCAAAGATGTCACTGTATTGTGTGACTTGGCGAGCTCGGCATCGAGTTCTGTGATTCGCTTTTTGAAACGATCACGCTGCGCGGTCAGGATGGGGAGGATACCGCCTTCGTTACCACCATAACCACCGCCACGAGGACTCTCAAGCCCGTTGGACGCAGGATCGAACCCGGAGATGATGGAGGAGGTTGGTGAGAAACGAGACACGCGGCGGTTGTAGTTGTTGGAAGGATATCGTGATGCCTGTGTCCGGCCAGCAACGGACATGGCAGGGTGGATGCTGGGTGCGACTTCGTCCTGCGCACGAGCGAGATCGCTTTCAAGGGTTGCGTTGAGGATGCGCGACTTCTCGAGCTCTTGATTTGTGGTCGAGAGGTCTTCTTGCAGCATTTCCGACCGGCTTTGAAGGTCGGTGTGAGCGACGCGGAGAAGGGTAAGGTCGTCGTTGAGCTTTTTGTTGCGGGCGAGGAGGAGTTGTTCTAGCTCTTGCGTTCCGCCGGACGGATTGCTCAAAGATAGTGTGTCAGGGTTCTCGTCTTCGGCTTCACCAATGTTAAACTCGATTGATTTGAGGACTTCGAGCTCACGCTTGATATTATCGTAGTCCTTCCAGTTTTCCAGTCTGGATTTCATGCTTTCATTGTCCTCTTTCATGGCGGCAACATCCTTCCTTAATGCTCTTGTTGTACTTTCCAATCCTCGCTTCTCTGCTTCACGCTCGAGTTTGGCATTGTTGAGCTTACGTATCAATGATGAGTTTTCGGATCGTAGTCGTAGGAATGCGGGATCGTCCTCCACTGCCGATGCTGTATTCGACTTCCCACTATTCTGTGTCGCATTCTGTGCAAGTTCAATCCGAAGCTGCTCGTTTCTAGACTCCACTTCAGCTATACGCAGGTTCGCTCGCTCGAGCTCAGCGTTCATCATTTCCAACTCTGCTGCTGATGCTTGCGAAGCAGAACTCTGTATATCATCACCCCGTCCTAATCTCTCCGAAACCTCATAGCTTGCTTTCAGCTCTTTCAATAACCTCTCCTGGTTATCAGCTCGCTCTTCTAAACCCTTCTCTCTTGCCGCCCAATTGTTTTGCTTTTCTGCCAGAACCGCCGTCCAAGACTCTTCCACTTCTTTGATCTTGGTATCCTTACTATCCTCTGCTGCTCTTCTGCTATTTCGCTCCTCTTCTAACTGCTTCTCCAGTGTTTCAAGTTGCGATGTGAGTGTAGCATTATTAGCCTGTAATTGCTTGTTTTCATCTTCAAGTTTGGGTAGGATTTCATCTGCGACTATCAGAGACTCTATAGAGGCTTCTAGCAAAGGATATGGATCTGGAACTTCGGATAGAGGAGAGTAGACTTGCAGGAATGCTGCAGATATGGATTTGGAGTGGTTCGAAACGAGGTCGATATATGTTTGATATGCTAAGCACAGTCAGTGGGAAATGGGTTGCATCGTCATCCATGAGCTGTCAACGCACATTTGAGCAAAGCCTTGACTTCTGTGACCTTGGCTTCATCATCTAGCTTTCTAAAGTCTTTTGTCTTCTGAGCCAACTCTTTCCTCTCGACAAGCGAGTCTTTCTGCTGCGTAGCGAGTTCGGAAGCAGTTGCATCAAGCTTAGGTATGAGAGTGGTCAGGTCTATGCTTCTCCATGCTGAGATTGCTCGCTGAAACTTGTTGTCCTCGAGGGTACTCGTATTGCCGTAGGAGGTTGCATTCTCGCCAGAGACAGGATGCTCTGCTGTTGCTGCCACGTCCATGGTCGCTGATGATCTCTACAGTGACACCATCAATTGACGCGCCGTCGACCTCCGAGGCGAACAAGAGACACTTGATGAGGGCAGTGTTGTTGATCGAGGGGGAAGGTTGTTGATAAAGACATGTGTCATGCTAACGGCTATATCCATACAACAAGAGAGGACGAACAACAACGGCGACGACAAGATACACTTCAAGGACTCGATGGTCTCGAATGTATATTGGCGAATTATCCTGCGACCAGTGTGACTGAGAATATAGTGATCTCTTTGATGCGATGTTGGCAAGGTTCCAATGCTGCAGATGACATAAATGACAAACACCCAAGCCAGTGCTGTAGAGTCTACACACAACCATCAACATGTCGAGAGCGGTCCATACGTCCTGCGCAAGCTGGACGTCGACTTTGCGTTGTCTGAGGATGGTTCAGAAGATGACATCTACATAACATGCGTGGATTTCTGGGGTCAGTCAACATAATGCTTTTATTGGCAATTTGTCTAGGAGCTAACATATCTCACCCAGAGGGCAATCTTTATGTTGGAACTTCTGCTGCGGAGATTCTGCACTACTTCCTGCTCCCCCCTGCCGACGATGCAGATACCAGCCAACAGTTCATCTTAGCTACAAGGTTGCAACCTCAATACTCCGAGAATACACCAGCAGCACATAGGCTGGGGATCCAGCAAATTCTTATCTTACCAACAGTCAACAAGGCGTGCGTCTTGTGCAATGGAACATTGACTTTCTATACATTGCCAGAACTTAGTCCAATTTTTACCAATACCAAACTCAACAACTGCTTGTGGGTTGGCGGTATCGATCAGGGCGGCCTAGAAGATGGCGAGGACAACCAAGATGGTATCGTCATCATGATTTGCCAGAAAGGGAGAACTCGACTTATCCGAATTGGAGAAAAGTTACAACGAGTACGCGAGATCGAAGCTGGTGGCTATCTGGACACGATCCGACGGGGCAGTATAGCTTGTGTGGCAGATACGAAATCTTATCATTTGCTGGATGTGGTGGAACGGCAGCGGATTCCTTTGTTTGAAATCTCATCTTCCAGTGGAGAAGGTTCGCCGCCAGATGCAGCCACTCCCAGCATCACAGAAGGCACAAAAGACCCAGCAACTACACCTACAACGACACCGCCCGCAGATGCAGTTGCTTCTCATGAACGTGAACTTAGCAGAGATGCTAGCCTTACTAGTACGCCACAACGTCTTTTAAGTCCTCCACCACCAGCTTCGCAAGCAGTAGATTCCCAGCTTCCGGACCGCCGTGACTCTCTGCAACCACCACCTCTCGAAGCTTTAAGGGGCCACGGTCGGAGTTCCAGTCAAGATGTTATGAAGCTACGGTCTCGTACAACGCTTTTACCGCATATCGCTTCACCATCATCTTCGGAGTTCTTGCTTACTACGGGCACGTCATTTCAAGATCCAGGTGTAGGTATCTTTGTTAATCTGGATGGTGATGTTGTGAGAGGGACTCTAGAATTCTCTAGATACCCAGAGTCTCTGTGTATTGATAGTCCGGAAATCGGCTCAAGTAATGGCGCGGACATTACGACAGAACAAGACCAATTTGTTATTGCTCTGGTTACCGGTGATCAGTCCAAGCAATTGGAGATCCAAATGCTAGATCAAGACACTGAAACTTTCAATTCAGGGAAGTTCTGGTTACCTATTGCTATCGACAAGACGAAGACAGAAGCACATCTAGGCAATACAAAAAATGCTTTTGGAATAAGACCTGCAACCTCGCAGATTCACAGCAACAACGAGATGGTTGCGAGTCTTTTGGGCTTGAAACGGCTTGAAATAGGTTCGAAAGTGGAGCGACAGGGATCTTCAACCGAAGAAGATGCAAGACGAGAGAAGCAAGAAGCTCAGTTCATCGACCGGCTAAGTTCGATCAGCTCACGAGTCCTGGTATATGGTATCGACAAAGTGTGGTGGGTTTCTCGCAATCCTGCAATTGTACGATTACATGCTCGTCTACAAGAGGCAACAACAAAAGTAGCAACGAAAACAGGCTCGAGTACAATAGACCGAAGAGCCATCGAAGAGATCTTGACAAATACAGAAGGCGAGGAACCAACAACGGAGCTGGAATTCCTCACCATCAGCTCTGTCAAACAACAGGGGTCCATGTTGCTGTTTCTCGATCTGTTTTCGCAAAGTCTGGAGAAAACACAGCTCAGTACACGAGACCTGGAAGCTACAGAAAAGTCATTATCCGAAGGCGAGGTTGATCCACGCTTACTTCTGTTAGTGATGCCAGTATTGCAGAAGGAAGTCGTGCAAGCAGTGGACGGTATTTGGGTACAAGGTGCATTAAAAACTTTGCTTGACGATTTCCAAGCTAAGCAGGATCCCTCAAATATACACGATATAACAGCTTCCGGCTTCGATCTTCTACAACTTGTCAGACGCTATCTATTCAGTTGGAGACGTAGAAAGGGCTTTGGCAGTGTCACAAATGAGAAAGAAGTGTTCGAGACTGTTGATGCAGCCCTACTACATGTTCTGCTCATCCTAGACCAAAACAGTCGACGAGGACCAGGCAGAAGAGGTTCTCTGAGATCTGAGCTCAATACCGTGGTTGATCACGGTGTCGATTGTTTTGATCGTGCTGTTGAGCTATTGGAGCAATTCAAGCGGCTTTACGTCCTCAGCCGTCTGTATCAAAGCAGAAAAATGTCGTCCAAGGTGCTCTCTACTTGGAAGAGGATACTAGAAGGAGAAGAAGATACAGGTGGCGAATTGACTGATGGAGAACAAGAGATGCGACGATATCTTACGGTGCTAAACGATGCCGCCGTGGTAGAGGAATATGCAACATGGCTAGCCGCGCGGAACCCGAAATTGGGTGTACGAGTTTTTGCGGATGGGAACAAGGTCAGATTCGAGCCGAAACACGTTGTTGGCATACTAAAGGCACATGCTCCAAATGCTGTCAAGGACTACTTGGAGTACCTGGTCTTTGACAAGAATGTAAGTGTGGGATCGATTCTCTGCCTGATTGCGACTCAACTAAACAACCGCTAGCTCGCCCTACATGCCACGGATCTGATCAACTACTACCTTGACTCTGTAGTGAACGAACTCTCCACTTCAGAAGAAGCTCGGGAGACTCTTCTCCTGTCCTACACTTCCTACCGAGCCTTGCGACCACCTAAACCAACATACAGCCAATTTGCTGCAGATAACACTCTCTCGGCCGACTGGTGGCACAATCGTCTGCGCCTATTACAACTTCTCGGAGGTTCGCACGGTGCAGCATCTACCTACGACCTTGCCGGTATCCTCTCACGCATTGAGCCCTTTTCACAAGAACTCGTTCCAGAGACGATAGTATTGAGTGGAAGACAAGGTAAGCACCGCGAAGCCATCAGTTTGCTCGTGCACGGTCTAGGCGATTATGATACAGCCATCCGTTACTGTCTGCTCGGTGGCTCTGGCACCTACAGTCCCACTTCATCCAGCTTACCATCCGATGCACAACCTAGCCATGGTCGCCAAATGGCATTATTCAGCTACTTGTTGGAGGAGTTTCTTCGCATTGAAGATATAGATCAGCAGATCACGCAGACATCAGAGCTGCTGGAGAGGTTCGCGCCATGGTTTGAAGTGGAACAAGTGCTAGGATGTGTGCCAGATGGGTGGGCTGTAGAGAGATTGCAGACATTCTTGGTATGTGCGATCAGAGTTCTGGTTGCGGAAAGGAATGAAACTGGGATTGTTAAAGCATTGGTCGGGGTTGAGAACTTGGATCTCAGCGGTCAAGTCATTGAGAAGGGGGTGTCTATAGGAGGAGTAGTACAGGATGAGCCTAGGAAGTCGAAGAATAGCTAATACATTGATTATAGTAGCAATAAAGAACGCTCTATATATGTATGTATTTTGAACAAATAATCCTGATGTTGCTCGCCAGATCTGGACCACGGACATTTCTTGCATCTCGATCGAAAAAAGCGGAGCGATCTGTATTCAAAAGTCGTTGACGACAGGGGAACAACGAGCAGCCAATCACAAGCAACGGACTATCGGCCGCCAGCCACACAACGTCAACACAGTTCGTGCGCCAATAATCCCCCGTTTTCACTTGAAACTTCACGTTCCTCAATCCCATCTTTCAGACTTGGCTTTGAATTTGGTCTCCATCATCTCGTCTTTCATCCCATCTCCATCCTCGCCATCCTCCATCACCAGTTCCTCTTGCGAACCTCTCCCACCGCACCTCCATCTAGATCGCCAGCCACGCCAGGCGCGACACACTTCTCAAAATGGCGCCCTTCATGGGCCTCCGTGGCTCCGGCCTCACCATTGCAATCGGCGTAGTCTCTGGTCTCTGCTTCGCGCTTTTCGGCTACTGTCAAGGTGACTTTGGCGTCTTCCTCACCGACGACTCCTTCCGCGCACAGTTCCCTCAAATCGACACTATCGGCCACCCTGGAGACAGACATGTAGCCATCCTTCAAGGGATCACAAACGCCGCATGGAATATTGGGTGTTTCGTTAGTGCTCTGTGTACCATCTATGTTGGATCGTTCTTAGGCAGGAAGAAGACGATATTCGTGGGTGTTTTCTTCTTGGTCGTTGGAGAGATCTTGCAGTGCACGAGTTATAGCTTGGGACAGCTCCTTGCTGGAAGAGTTCTTGCTGGTTTTGGTATGTTGGATGTGTGATGAAATGATGATATTTGATATGGAAAATTAACAGTTCACAGGCAATGGATTCAACACCTGCACGATCCCTGCTTGGCAGGCCGAAACATCTCGTGCTCACCGTCGTGGCACGCTTGTCATGATTACTGGTGCTTTCATCACCTTTGGTCTCATGATGTCCTACTGGGTAGGCTTCGCTTTCGCTTGGATCGAGACCAGCTCAGCAGCATGGCGCGTGCCAATCGCGTTTCAGATTCCGATGATGTTCATCGTCGCCATCGCCCTTTTCTTCCTGCCCGAATCTCCTCGTTGGCTTATCCTGAACGGTCGTGCTGAGGAAGCTCTTCAAGTACTGGCTGCTTTGGATGATCGTTCACCAGGGGATGCAGTCGTGTACAAAGAATTCCTCGCCATCAAAGATGCCGTCATCGAAATGGGTGCTGGCGGCTTCGGCGCTATCTTCTCCAACGACGAGGCGAGACACGGCCATCGCACACTACTCGCCTGCCTCATCCAAGGGTTGCAGCAAACCACTGGTGTTAACTTGATCGCACAATACTTGGCTCTTCTCATTGTCCAACAGACAGGATACACGCCCTGGCTCTCACGACTCCTAGCCGGCTGCATTGGAACCGTCGCCTTTATATTTGCTTTCGTTCCCGTAGTTGGTATCGATCATTTCTGGGGTCGTCGCTCCCTCATGATCTTTGGTTCTTCAGGTATGCTGATCGCTACCATCCTCCTCACCATCATGGGTGCCCTCAACTCCACCGCGTCTCATGTCGTCCTGGTCGTCTTCTTCTTCGTCTTCATGGCCTTTTTCGTAATCGGATGGCAAGGAATGGCCTGGCTATACAGTGCCGAGATCGTACCCCTTCGCATTCGCGGACCTGCCAATGCTCTCTCAACAGCAACAAACTGGCTTTGCAATTTCTGGGTCGTCCTCATCACACCCGTTGCTTTCTATGCTATCGGATACAAGACATACATTATTTTCATTGCTCTCAACGCCGTTGCTATTCCAATCGTGTACCTGTTTTACCCCGAAACAGCTTACAGAACTTTGGAAGAAGTCGATGTGTTCTTCTCCTCCGCTTCGAACGAGAAATCGCCATATCGCGCTGTCGTCCACATCTCTCAGGAAACACCCCTCTGGTATGGACGTGACGGTAACATTGACTTTGATTACGAAGCGTCTGACTGGCACGCACGTCGTCAACGTAAGGGAAGCAGGAGACATCTCACCGTGGGCATGGGCAACACAAGCAGTTCCGAGCAAGGCAGTGAAGAGACACCACCAAGCAACACAAACAGCTCATCCGACCCTGCCACTCTCACGGATGCTAATGGTAGCACGCAGAGTTATACTGACGGTTACGGAGGCGAGATGATGAGAGAGAAGGTAGAAGAAGGTGGACATTTGATCGGCGGTGTCGATGGACACACTGGAGGTTACGCTGGTGGCTACAGTGGAGACAACAGTGGTAATGAGAGGAGTAGTGGAAGTGGTGAGATGACACAGAGGGATAGGCATGATCTCGTCTTCAATGATATGCCTGTTGGACATCCCTACAGCGAGCTGCGACCTGGTGTGCGAGGATGGATCTTGAGGGAGCCTGGAAAGGGCGCTTAAGTTATGCACTGAATGGAGATGGTAGGAAGGGTGGACTGGCGTCATGTCTGGAGACGATGGGCAGGATGGACAAGGTGGTCAAGATCAGGAGTTTCGTGAAGGTCTCACAAGGGCAACTACACTTTGCTCAACAGCCCTCGTCACTAATCGAGGCAACACCGTCCAGGATCTTGCTTCTCAGCCAAATAAGAAAGCCGGAATGGCTAAAGAGACATGATGGATGATCTTAATAATGGGCTTTCCTGTATTGCTTGTAATTCTTCTCGGATTGTACATAAATGAACATCTTCTTCCTTTTCTCCTCCATTTGCTGGCTGCTTATGCTTGTGCTCTGCACGTTCCCGTCTGGTTTCTTACCAACAACTTCCTGTCCATCCTACCAACCGGAATATACTCTTGTCCGCCGCATATTGCGCGCAAAATGAAAGTGTTCTCTCCTCTGATTTCGCTCTTCTCTCCAATTTTCAAGTCCGCCGTGTGGAGGACAGTACTCCTCCGCATAATAACACTATACAGATCTTATTAACAGTACATGCAGATTTTCACCTCGTGCAGCTGTAAGAGCCGTACGAAGAGGGATCAGGACTGTGCCGAGCACCTGTCAACACAAAACATACAGGTGGCATTAGCAATCATGCTTCGGCCGGATTTCACCGAGGCCACAAAATCCTCCCCATACTGACCCCCACGCTAAAACCGCCTGATCGTCGCGACACATGCTGCCGAGGGATCTTCCAGGTAACTGCTTTGTACACTTCAACAACACCGAGCATCGCCACAACCTCCCTCCTTAAGCATACACTCACTTTCTCTTTCTTCTCTACTGCTCATTACCATCAATATGCCTCCAAGAGTTATCGTCGTTGGCGCTGGCTGTACGTGAAGACCACTCCCTCGTAGACATCAGACTAACCATACCCCCGCAGTGTCTGGCCTAAGCGCAGCCCACACCATCTACCTTTCCGGTGGAAATGTGTTACTGTTGGACAAAAACAGTAAGAAAGGCTCCAGTCTACACAGGCGATCAGTATAGTGACATTCTATTCACAGACTTCATGGGAGGAAACTCCACAAAGGCCACATCTGGTATCAACGGTGCTCTTACACGAGCACAAACAGATCTATCTATCGGAGACAGTGTGAAGCAGTTTTACGAAGACACCTTGAAGTCTGCAAGAGATAAGGCGCGACCAGATCTCATCAAGGTGTTGACTTACAAGTCGGCTTCTGCTGTGGAGTGGTTACAGGATGTTTTCGGACTGGATTTGACCTTGGTCTCGCGATTGGGGTAAGGCATATTTCACCCTGGCATGTTCAGCACAAGCTGACAATACTGTAGTGGCCACTCTTTCCCACGCACTCACCGTGGTCATGATGCAAAGTTCCCTGGAATGGCCATCACCTATGCCCTGATGCAAAGATTCGAAGAATTGGCAGAGAAAGAGCCCGAGCGTATACAGCTGATTAAGAAGGCCAAGGTTGTTAAAGTGAACAAAGACGGTAACAAGGTTACTGGTGTGACATATCTGTTCAACGACGAGGAGGTCTACGTTGAGGGCCCCGTTATATTGGCAACTGGTGGTTATGCTGCGGATTTCGGCGAAGACTCTCTACTCAAGAAGCACAGACCTGATACCTTTCATCTGGCCTCCACAAACGGCACACATGCCACTGGTGACGGACACAAGATGTTGATGGCAATGGGCGCCAATGATATTGATATGGACAAGGTGCAAGTACACCCTACAGGTTTGGTCGACCCCAAAGACCCAGGTTCAAAGTGGAAGTTCTTGGCTGCAGAAGGTATGTTGGCATAACGATATACGGTTGACGATTGATACTAATAAAAATGTCCAGCTCTACGTGGTGAAGGTGGTCTCCTCCTCAACAAGAACGGACAACGCATCGCTGATGAGCTTGGCCACCGTGATTACGTGTCTGGTGAAATGTGGAAGGAGAAGGAGGCTGGTAACTGGCCTATCCGTCTCATCCTCAACTCCAAAGCCTCAAACATTCTTGATTTCCACACTCGCCACTACTCCGGTCGTGGCCTGATGAAGAAGATGTCCGGTAAAGAGCTTGCCGAGACCATCGGCTGCGGCCCCGAAGCATTACAAAAGACATTCAAGACATATAACGCCATCGCAGAAGGCAAGGAGAAGGATCCCTATGGCAAGAAGTACTTCCACAACTTCCCCTTTGACATTGAGGACACCTTCCACGTTGCCGAGATGGAGCCTGTGCTTCACTTCACCATGGGTGGTATCGAAATCAACGACCAAGCACAATGTCTGAACAAGCAAACCGGCAAGCCTTTCGAGGGTCTCTTCGTCTGTGGTGAGCTTGCAGGTGGTGTCCACGGCGCCAATAGACTTGGTGGTTCATCCCTTCTGGGCTGTGTCGTCTACGGTCGTGTTGCAGGTGAAAGCGCAAGCAAGTACCTGTTCCAGGAAGTTCTCAACGGAGGCATCAGCACAGCTGCACAGCGTCTCGGCCAAATCAGCCTTCACATCGATCCCAACAACCCTGGCAAGATCAGTGTCGAGTGGCAAAACGGTGGCGCAGATGGCGAACGTGATATCCATGATGCACCTAAGCGTCATCAGCAACAGTCTGTTGCGCCGGTGATGAGCAAATCAGACAGTGATGACCCAGGCAAGGTTACCAAGCCCAACGACCCCAAGGACTTTAAGGTGCCGGAACAAGAGTACACCCTGGAGGAAGTAGCGAAGCACAACAAGAAGGACGATCTGTGGGTGGCTGTCAAGGGTGTTGTGATGAACATTACGGACTGGGTCTTTGAGCACCCTGGTGGACCTCAGGCTTTGTACTCGCATATGGTAGGTTTTCGAGAAGTACTTCTACTTGACTATAAACTAACATCGAATGACTAGGGACGTGATGCTTCGGAAGAGTTCGAGATGCTGCACGATGACGAAGTCATCCCCAAGTATGCTGCACAGACTGTCATCGGACGTGTCAAGGGCCAGGAGATCTCGTTGCAGTTTTAGATGATATCGATGCTGGGTTGATAAAGGTAAGGGACATGGCGTTTGAGGTGTAGGCATGACCTTGAATGTGAAAGGGTAGTTCTGTCTTTTTGAGTATACTGTGTTTATGAGCAGAAGTCATGAATCAAATTCTCTTCGTTTCGTCTAGTATATCGCCCCATCCCTACTTATATAAATCCGAGATTTCCTAGTACTCCTCAGTCAGTTTTACTTGCTGTGCATTTAAATCGGCGAAGTAGTTTTATTTGACTTCCAGTTTAGTGTTTGAATAACGATGGTTCGGGACTCTGAAAGCAGGCAGGCGTATTCTTCTGGACTGCTTTTACGACAACGTAGTTTCTTAGATCTAGATCTTGTTATTCGAGAGATTCAAGCTTGAGACGGTGTTGGGAGCATGTCTCTTCACTGTGGAAGGTACCATCCTAATCTTGAGGTGACTCAACAACGATAATCCCAAATATTCTCAAATCCACACAAGAGATGCCTCACATACCTATAAGCCGATCTTTAGCTTCAAAGCATCAAAATGTAATACCCGGATTGTGAAATATCCAAGCTGTTTTGTTTCAACCCAACTGATGTGCCCACACGCCAAGAACATGTCTGAAACGACCTCGACTTAAGTATATTAACAACGATAGATGAGTCAGTTCTAAAAACCGGTAGGAAGGTGCTTCATTCTACTTCGGACTAGTTTGTAAGTCGTCGATCTAGACCATAATATACTGCGTGTTTCATTAATGTTCCTGTACGTGCAGAGTAGTTCTGACCATTTATGCCAAGACACATCAAACACAACCCCGACTGAAGTATCTAAACAACAATAAATGAGATAGTTCTGAAAATCGGTAGGAAGGTGCTTTGTTCTACTTCGGAATAGTTGGTAGGTTCTCGAGCGAGGACATAGTGTACTGCAAGTGTTATGAATGTTCCTAGGTGTGACGAGTAGTTTTGACCATTCAAGCCAAGAACATGTTTGAAATGACCTCGACTTAAGTATCTTAACAACGATGAATGGTATGGATCTGAAACTTGGTAAGAAGGTGCTTGAGTCCATAGTGAACTATATGGTAGATTTGTACACCTAGAGTATAGGTATGCTGAATGTTATGTGATTTTAAAGTAGTTCAGACCAATTTTCCAAGACACGTCAAATACAACTTCAACATTAACTAAGTTAGTGAAAACTATTGGTATGGCTCTAAAATTTATCAAATGTATGCGTCTTTCTACAAAGATTCAGATTCTAGGTTTGAAGACCTATAATATCGTTCTGCTTGATGTTGTATGACTTTCAAGTAGTTTAGACCATTCGTGCTGAGACATAGATGAAATGATCGTTTCAGTTATTTCTTAGTGGAAAATAATTGTATAGATCTGAAAATTGGTAGACAGGTGCTTCATACTATAATCAAGCAAACGATAGGTTCTTGATCTAGATATCTCTATATTGCTTAGGTTATGTCCTTTTCAAGACAGATTTTCAGCAAGTTCTTGCAACCGGACACACTGAAACCCCGCGTACCGGACTTTCTGGCCAATCAGGTAACATGGTAATGTTAACTAACTAGGTACCTCGTGTGTACCTAGTTTGAGTCTACAGTAGGTACTTAGCAGATGTACCTACGGTAGGTCTAAGCACCTCTTCCTCTTTCAACTATAAAAGGACCTTCGTCCTCCCTCTTCATTCTCTTTTCCTTTCTCCATCATCATCAGCTCTTCTCATCTTATCATCTACCTTGCCTCATACTTACTACAATATCTTTGCACATCTCCGCCTCATACTCTACTCCACAGTATCTACAGTACTCTGGTATTCAGCAGCAGTTAATACACCTCGCTAATTTAAGACTTCACCACTTCACTGCTTTCACTACTTTATCACTTTACCAAATCCATATGTCCACTTCCAAGACCACCAACACCACCCCTGTCGCCATGGTCCCTACCACACCACAACCTATCAGAATCGCTAGAGAAACAAAGTTATCACCCCCGGTAGCTCAAGCTCAGGTCCCACTTCCAAAATCATCATGACCAGATCCCGTTCCAAACACATCTTTACCATGTACCTCACATCCATCAAGCAAATTTACGCCCTAGCTCAGCAAATCCGCACTCAACAGGCTTCCCAAGTTGTCGCACAAATCAAGTTCGGGCCGCTCTCCAAGAGCCAATGCGCCGGCGTCGGCATCGTTTACAGGACCATTGCCATGGGACGCCTTATGTGCGTACGAGGTACCAAGCATTTCTTCAAACAGTTGGCACAAGGCGTGGTGTACTTTGCCGTTGAGAACGCAACAGTGAACAACCGCCCTCTGACGGGAACAGTTTCGTTTCCCAGAGCAAAGCACGCTGACTATCGTGTTACACTCGCACAGCGACTGAACACGCTGGGCCCGAAGGTGCAGCTGGAGACTGTGCGCTTGGGACGTGCTTCGTGTCTTAAGCGGATTAAGCAGAACGCTCCTTCCGAGGCTTTTAGTGTTGCTCGGCGCGCACAGTCAGACAAGTTGCTAGAGGCAATCAACGCACGTGCGGCCAGAGCCCAGCGTGCAGAGGCCGCCAAGGTACTCTCATGGCTAAGCACAACTGAGTAGGATGGAGAGTATAGACAAGCTGTATCGTAAGCACTATCAGATTTTATTAAAGGTTGCAGGAATTTGTTTCAGGTTTCAGGAGCAGAGGTGTTCTTCCTTCATCTAGATTATAGCAATATAAATACTATCGTGATGACAACAGAAATCATTGTTTCCACTTTCTATTGCTCCTTTCATTCTGGGACTCATAAGCCATTTTGGTCACCTGGCATATTCATCTAACGAAATATAACTCAGGCTGTCTTGTCTCGTCTCTTTGTTTCCGTGTCTCGTAGGTTTAGTGGTGAGTACGAAATCAGTGCCTCAGACCTGCTCCCCATCACCCTCTCCATCCCTCCCGGGCACAAACACATACATAGGCCACTCACACCCAACCGTCCTCTTAACACCCACCGGCAACGCACTCCACAAACTCTTCGGCATCGGTATAAGAATACTCGTGGTATGTAAGTACTCACTATATCTCCTCCATTCCTTCCCTCCATTGCCTCCTCCTCCACCATTCCCATTCCCTGCACCTTCACCACCACCACCCTCCGCATGTTCGGAGTTAGGAGACGGTGACGAGACACTACATTCATACCGTTTTTTCGCGCCTGGACGCTCTTGTAGTGGTAGTCCTGAGACGAAAAGCAGGAGCAGGGTGAGGAAGATTGGGCCGAGGATTGTGGCATATAGAGCTGCGCGGGAGGAGGAGGGGAGGTGTGATTGGCTGGGGTAGATAGCAGGTGAGAGGACGAAGAGGTAGAGGCCTAGTTGGAGGGTTATTTCACCGCTATATTAATGGGAATTAGCATTTTTTCTCCATTGTTTATTTGTCCTTCTCTCTTATTCGTCCTCGTTGCCTGTGATACTTGCATGCGCCCTGGCGTAGGCTCTGCTGCCACACCACCAAGCAAAACCAGATTAAAGCCAGCTTGCTCCAACCCTCTTGCACCAAACAAAAAGTACAATCAGAAATGGAATAAAAATGTCAAAACTCACAAATAATTAGGATGTCTACTCCACGCCCAAACTCCCTTGTCACAAATCGCACTCCGGTCACCCTTCTGCACCACGCTCCTAAAGCGATACTTCTGCACATCCGCTATTGCTTCAAGTAGGAAGCCGTAGGCAAAGAGTATAATGCCGATGATGTCGCAGGGTTTGCCGAAGGAGACTTTAGGGTAGTTTGCAACCGAGGGAGAGTTGAGGATGGTTATAGGGAGGGAGACTGTCCATACCCAGAGCATCTGTAGGGATAGGAGTTAATTTGGGGTATTGGTGTTAGGTGCGGTGGGTTTGTGGTGTACTGAATTTTGTTTCGCTAGTGATGCGGGACGGACACCGATAATGTGTGAATGGGCAAGAGAGGGAAAAGGGAATCGTTACCTGAAATATCCAAAATCCAAGAAAAGAAAAGAATTTATCTCGTTTATCGTCGAAGCGGTCGTCTTTGCCTATAGTAGAGAGAGAGAATGGTGATTAGCTTAGGTCGACGCAAGCACTATTCATCCCACTTCTAGCTCCACTGTTCGTCACCATTTGCTTTTTTGATTTTCTTCCCATTCGGTTCTTCGCTCATGAACCACAACGCGAGCAGACCTCATGCTTCTTGACGTGCAACGAACTGCCCAAATATCACAACTTCACACAACAACGAAATCAAATGCGCGGCACATCACAGCACACTCCCCACCTCCTCAATACAAACCCACAAAACAAAACAAAACTCACCCGTCTTCAAAATCCTAAAAAGCAGAAACCCACTCAACCTCGCACCCCACAACATAATGAACAAACTCGCCAGAATCTGTCTCGCATCACCACCACCAATACCACCCTCACCAGCCAAAGAAAGCGCAAGCGTAATGACAGCCAGCACAACAAAGTTAGTGCCGCCGGCGAAATCAGTCAGTTTGTCGAAATGCAACGTCCATGCTATGCAGAAGAAAAAGAGCTGGTAGGCGATTGTGATGAGGAGGGTTATGGAAAGGTAGTAGCGGTCTAGGACGTTGATTGCCATGGTGGAGCGTTGTGGTTGTCGGTGGCTTTGGTGGGTGCTGGTGGGTTGGTGTGATGGAGATGAGTGTAGGTAAGGTTATAGTTATAGTTGTGACTGAAGAAGGGAAGGAAACGGTGTGCTATAGTTGTTGGGAGAGGTAGCACCACGCACGGCTTTTGGAATGAGACTAATGAGTATAGTGGTGGCTGTGACGAGGAGAAGAAGAAGGAAGACGAAAAAGGATGTTGGTATGCTTTAGATGATATATTATACTATACGAGACATTGTTTTCCTCTCAGCCACTGCCCTCATTCATACCTTGCTCTATGGCCGTTCGATGTCTTGTCGTTGAAATAGAGATTGGTGACGATCGACCATCGGCTCGGCTTCCGTCCACTCGAATTGTGCCGTCCCCGGATTAGTCATACACTTTGACAAGGACGGTCGACGCAAAGCATATAGAAAGACGCATATTCCGTGAAGAAGAAGGCGGTCTAAGATTTGACACTCTCATGCAAGAAACACTGCCTAATCCCGCTCGCTTAACCCATGCCATGCTAAACCTGCCACAACCTGTCGCCATGCTGCAAGAAAGATGAAAGAAACACCATGTCGTGACTGTCGTAAAACCATGATTCTGAGGCAAGACTCACTCGCTTCCCCCCTCAGTCCCTCGCTCCTCAAGGCCCGCCCTTGGCCCTCTGCTTCAACTCCCACAAATGCTTCACATTACACACCACCCAGATATACTTTCCTTCTTTCGGATCATACGCAGCTCTAACGTCACACTTCGCCCTTGCTCTGTCGCCTATGACCTCCACTTCTCCAAATACCAAGAATGATCCTTTTGGTTGCAGATCCAATCGGCTGTTAAACCAGTTCTTGGCCAAAGCTGCTTGGAAAGTCGAAGCAGCGATTATTAGAGATGGCGGGTATTCGATGGGTAGAAGAGGCCAGCCGCTAAACTTTGAATCTGTGTCTGATGTGGACGATTGGTCTGTCGTGCTTATAGATGTGGAAGGTGCAGATGCAAAAGGATTGAATGTGGAGTTGATCCGCTCCCAAACCTGTGGCGAAATGATTGAAGGCAAGCCTGTCGTTATTGAGGGTGCTGGTTGAGGATCACGCGCAGGTTGTGGTGTTTGCGTTGATGATGACTTCGAAGCAGGTTTTCCAAGTAGCTGATCAATTGCCTTATTTTGTGACTGCGCAATGGATTGGAGAGGGTCTTGTGGCATCTGTCCTCGTTGCGTATCCCGTACCAATCTGTATAGTAATGCAACTTGTTGCTCTTGCTGATCAAGGCTGATGCCTATTGCAGCCTTCAGCTTGATGAGCTGACACATGTACAACATCTTTGCGCTTGACTGTAATGCTACCCATGCAGCGCGCGGACGCATGACGTGGCTGAGCGTGACCATATGAGAATGTGGTAGGACCTGTGTTGAGATTGCTATGTATTCGTCTGCTATTTCCAATCCTGGTCGTACATACTCTGGTGGCGGAGCGTCAGGAAATTTGACTTCGAGCCAGTGTTTGCTCAGCCGTATCTTTTTCCCGAATATCTGCTGCGTTTTAACATTCTTGGATATGTCGCTGACTACACGATTTGCCAGCTCCTCTGATACGTCCTGTTAGTACGTCTCATGTTGTAGCGTTTTGCAATGAACGCACCTCGTATTGCCTTTTTCTTTTCTGCATTATTACTAAACTTGATAAACTCTTGCCAATCTTCGTCTGATTGATGGTAGTACTGTTGAGGTAAGCGTTTTGGCCAGCCTAATGGCACGAACATGGAATCCTCGTCCTCCTCTGCTTCTGGAATCTCTATATCATCTATTGCATTGTCGAGCTTGCGGAAGAACAACCGGCTGACGGTATAGGCCAAGGCTGCATTCAAGAAAATGAGGAGTATCTTGTTTCTCGAGACATAGGGTTCGCGAACATAGACAACTTGGTTATGATTGAAGCGTCGGAATGGCGGTCGGAAGGGGATGATGCGATGCGTTAATGCTGGACGTATGACTTGAGTTGATAGAGAGCGCCAGGACCGCATGGTGGTTGGGAGGAGTGAGCACAGGCGGTGTTAAGCGGGAAAGTGTGATCGGGCGCCTGATGAGTTGCGTGTATTCAGCAGGACTTAGGCCTTTGATGGGTGGCAGTAAATATGAATGGCCTCTTGACAGTAGCAAAGCGATTGAATGAAAAGAAATGGCGAGAATAGTAGGAAGTAAGTAGGTGATGCAAGGACAGTATGTTTTGGCAAATATTAGCACGTGATTCGCCACGAGGACGATAAGACGAATTGGGCAACATCATCCTGTATCGAAACATCTTGCATTCAACAACATCACTATACATCATGAAGCTCTGGACGATATCCACCTTGTTGGCAGCGACCACAGCGGCAAAGGACGCTCTGGTCATTGTTCCTCATTCCAATGCCCTTCCCGGCAGCGACAGCGTTACTCCCACCACAGCACGTCACATCTTCGCCCAAAGATTGGGATTGGGCTCATTGGACGCAATCAAAGATGTGGATGAAGACACTATCCGTCTACTCAATGCTTATGGAGGTCATTCGCAACAGTTATTCGCAGAAGAGGGGAGCAAGCCGTCACTTTTGGTTATGGTTGAGGGCGTGGCAGATCCAACAGGTACCCATCATTATCACTTACACAGCGACTTGTTGTTCTAATCAACTCGTGTATGAAGATATCCTGCCCTCAGATGAACACGTACCAATCTTCACAGTAATGAATGCACCGTCACCTGCAAACAACCTAGCACTTTTAGAATATTTCGATAAGCAACATAAGTCTTCAGGACGGGTGACGCAAACGAGTGATATACTAGCGGTGGAAAACCTGATCAAGCCTTTGAGCAAGGACGTCAAGATGTTCAAGCCCAGGCAAAACAGGTTCTTGATCTCCGTAGACATGGAGGTAAGGCTCGAGCAACATGCACATACAGACTCTATACGCTCTGTTGGCTAATACCACTTGATAGACCAGCGCACTGGACAAGATCCACGCCTTCATCGTCTCGGCAACGGACCAGCTCAACGAATGGGACATTACAATCGCCCTTATGCCCTCCACAAGCAGCAGCCTCTTCACCAAACGTTCAGCACAATCAAACTGGTTCTCCGACCTCCCCTCCTCCGGTCGTCCCGACCTAGCACCCGCCTCCAACCACGACACTAACGTGGCTAACCCACCACACTCTCCTTCCTTCCCCGAAGACATCTACGTCTCCCATCCTTCACAATCATCCACCTCCGACTCCACCCACAAACCCAACTGGCTCGACACCCTCTATCCGTTCAACAACGAAGAAGAATCCGTCTCCACCGACAGCACACCCGCCTGGAAAGCGCCCGCCACCGAAACCACCCGCATCCTCGCCTCCTCCAACAGCAGCACCAACACCACCGCTCCGCGAGGAATCCTCCCTCAATGCTTCTCCAGCCTATCCCTTTGCGAATCCATCACGCACAGCTGTTCCGGCCACGGCTCCTGCAGCCTCAAGTACAAAGACAGTCAGGGCCCCGGCAAAGGCAGCTGCTACAGCTGTCAATGCAGCGTTAGTCGGCATACGAACAAGGATGGGACCGTAAAGACGACGAGATGGACGGGTCCGGCGTGTCAAAAGAAGGATGTCAGTTTTGAATTTTGGCTGTTGGGCAGTGTGACGGTGGGGCTTTTGAGCGTGATTGCGTGGGGAGTCGGGTTGTTGATGCAGATGGGAGGGCAGGAGTTGCCGAGTGTGATTGGGGCGGGTGTTGCGGGGGTTAGTAGAAAGAATTGAGAATGAGATGAGTAAGTGTGTGTATGGTATGATGGAGATATGCGATGAACCAAAGAGTTGAGATTAGAAGAGCAGACACGCTGGAAGACTAGCCGCAGTTTCGGAAAGTGATTAATATATTCGGTGTTAGGATGGTGTATATTTATACGAAATCAAGAGAATAAAAGAAGCCTAATTCAAATCTATGTTCGGTCTTGCTGTGACGGGACTCTGAGTTCAAAGGGAATCGAAAAGAAAATCAGCATGAGGTATGCAGCAGTCTTGCTCATTCGGACTCTGTATGTTCTTATTTCGTACTGCCCTCCATCTTTGGTATTGGTTTCACTTCTCGACTACTACCAGGTAATATTGACGTCAGTTTGCTCGGATTTGCTAAATGCAGGCGGTCGGTCAATTGGATTGGATGAGAATGCTGCAAGTCGAGAAGCAGTGTCAGTAATGCAAACCGATTGAGTATTTTCTCCAAGTCAATTGAATACGGTCGATTCATTCAGTCTTCGCTATTGATTATATCTATATCTCCCTTGAGCTGTACGCAGTCCAGCCACCACATTAGCGATCACACGAAACGAGGGCAGGTATAGTTTGGAATGAAAGGTGCAAATCAATTGTCATTAAATTTCATAACATCATAACCATGCATCTCAACCCAGCTCAACAAATCTTCCATATTTCACACCAAACTCCCCTCGGGCGTCTCCGTAGCCGCATCTTCGTCCCCCTCCCCATCCTCGTCACTGTCCCCATCATCATCCTCCTCATCCTCCTCACTATCTTCCTCATCCTCTCCAGCTCCCCCACCCGGTCCATCCAACCCCGGAACGCCCCTCCACTCATTCCAATCCCCCTCAACCCACCTCTTACTCCCGGGCAACGTATACGGATCAAACGGAAACCACGCATCCAATTGCCACAACCCCTCCCTGCCGACCGCCTGAATGCCACCATCATACTGTCTCACAAACTGACTCAATCTAATGCGTTTATTGCTCTCAAGCACATTAAACACATACACCACACTCAAATACTTCGCAATGCGCGCAAACTCCTCGACAATCGTAGGCGCGCACACTTTAAGCGGGTTCAAGATGGAAATGGCGTTTGAGTTGAGCACAGAGCGGATGTTGGGCATCCACTGCAACGCACCCGTCTGCAGGGCATTCAGCAATTCGTCTTCATTTTCCTCTTCGGTGTCGCCGATTTGGTAATCTTCGGGGTCGCTGAGCAGGTCTCGCCAGCGGAAACAGAAAATGTAGATTAGTGCTTGGAAAGCGGCGTAGTAGGGGCCATAAGCTTTGACGTTTGGACCACTGGAGCGGGGCTCGAATTGGAGTCGTTGCCGCTCGATGAAGGACATTAGGCTTGTACCGACTTGGTAGACGTCGTCGGAGGTGATGTGGGAGGCACGGGCGATGAAGGAGCCCAGATAGAATGCCGCTGACATGCGGAGGTAGGCTGTGTGGATTGGAGAGGCGACGATTTGGAGACAGGTTGTTAGGAAGCGTGTTGTCAGTTCTGAGGAGGTTTGAGCGAAGTGGAAGAGCAGGAATTGTGTGTGCCGGGAGTGATGGGCGGGGAGGATTGTTTTGCGGAATTGGCCGAGCAGGAGGTCGAAGATTGCGGCCGAGGTGCCGGGTTTTGTGCTGCGTATTTGAGGGTCGTAGTAGCTGAAGAGCAGGTCGAGGAGAGCGTCCATTTTTGCCGTTGATGAGCGCAAGGTCTTGATGCGTGCGTGGGATAATTCAGCTGCTGTTTGGAAGTCGTCTGATTCGTCGTCGGAATCTTCGTCGGAGACTTCGATTTCTTCTTCTTTTTCCTCCCATTCGTCTTTGTATTTCCGTATAGGTCTGTGGTCACCAAGGAGATCGCCGACGTCTTCCTCCAAGTCTTCGATGTCTATCTGTACTTCGACATCCAGCTTGATGAGACGTTCTGTGATGAGGTCGAGGATATCTGATTTCAGCTCTGGTGCATAGTCGATGATTTGTAGCAAGTTCTTTGCGTAGTCGAGATCTGCTTTCAACGTATCGTCCTTGAATGGATATCCTCGTGGTAATGCGGCTAGTAAAGCAGTGCTTGACGAGGGAATGAGCTGGAGGAGGTATTTTATGGCCAGGTGAACGCGCTTAGTTAGTGCTGCTCTTTCTGCAGAAGAAGCTCGTGACGCCAAGCCAGCTGATGTAGAGAGGTGTGAGAAGTTGGCCACTAGCATCTTGAAGATGTTCGGTATGTACGGGCTATGAGAAGACCCAAGTTGACCAAGAAAGCGAATGAAGACTGAACCAAAGGCTTCGTCGTGGGCAAGCCATTGTGTGTCGATAACAGCATTCACCAGATCCGACAACTGGCCCTTGAGGGAGCTGGCATTATACGATAGCGCTTGGAGGTACTTTCGTAGTAATGAACTGGTTGGCGAGTTTACTGTTCCAGGCTTTTCCTCGAAGATGTTCTTAATCTCATCATAGTCTTCGCTCTCTCCATACAGCTCCCGTTCTCTGATGGCTCTTCTCACTTCCTCCTTGACCGCAGTCTGATCTTTCTCTGCGGGATCACCTATTACTTTCACGTCGAGAGCGGAGTCGAAGCGCAGTCTTTTCGTGGGCGCTACTGCTGTTGCTGCTTGGGAGTCGTCCTCTGCTAGCTTCCGTTTGAGGATGATGGATGGTGCCACTGGCGTTGCGATAGCTCTGATTCCAGCCATGACGGCGTAGTAATTTAATTCATGGATCAAACAAGTGTGATGATACCTCAAGGAAAATGAATGTCACACGAGCGTTTTGGAAAATTGCTCCTATGAAACATTAGCGTAAGAACAACGGAGTCATGCGGGGCAATTAACCCTAAAAACATCGTGAAATTGCACCTCATTGCATTGATACTCGATTATCACATCTGCTCTTGTTCAACATGCATCGCCTCTCCTCAACGCGGCCAGCCCTCGGGCGCTGCTTGTCAAGATGTACAGAACCTGGACAAGTGAGACTGCTCAGCAAGACGGCGGCCCAGTCAGCAGAAAACGGCCAAAGCAACCAACCATCGAGGACAAGAGCCCAGGAATCGTCAGCAAAAGCATTCGAATTGATCAGGAAATTGCCGACAGGTTCCGCATCACCACCTACTCCTCCACGAAATAATATCGCTCCACCACGAAGCACATCCGGTCCACCAAAAGAGCTCGTTAGGCGACCAAAACCACAAGGAAATGCTCCTTCATCACAATCAAACTCTCGCTTTTCTGGTCTACCACGAAATAACTCAAGAGGTCCTCCTCGCGGCGATGCCTCTGACCGTCCCCGAGCACCACGCAAAAACAACAACAAACGTGGTGGATTCAAACCCTTTGAACCGGAAGAAGAAGAAAATGAAGACCCTGAAGAAGAAGAAGTCGATGAACGATCCAACTACGCTCTCTTGACTGACGACAGCACTATTGATCGTTTCACAACTCTTGGTGAAGCACGCGCATACGCCAAAATCCAGGACTTTGTGGAAGATTACATAGAGCGTGCTGAGACGGTCGATGAGATGGAAGCGGATGCCAAGGAGAAGAACAAGCTGGATGACAAGTATGCTGCAGCACTGGAGGGTGTTCGGAAAGAAATGGATGCAGATGTCAAGGAAGCTTTGGAGTTTGCAGCAGCCACAGATGAGGCTGCTTTGCCACGACATGAACCCACAGAGGTAGACGTGGAAGGACGCAAGGGTGAGGTTGGTGGTGCGACTGTGGGAAGTGCTGGCATGTCCAATGCAGTTGAAGAAGGATTGAGGTATATCGCCAAGAGGACGGGTATATTGGGAACACATTACATTGCGGAGAAGGAGCTTGCACGACGGTTGGTGGCCGGCGAGTTTGTTAAGTTCAGGCACTTGCCGGAGAAGAGGGAAGTCTTGAGGATTGCGGAGAACATGGGCTACAAACCGGAAACACCGAAAGGAGAAAAGCACGTTGGGTTTGAGCCGCTGAATGAGGAGGCAAAAACATTGATGGTTAGGAGGTTGGTGCAGGGACAATATCAAGATCCGCAGGATGCAACTTTGCCCAACAATCTGCTGAAGAGCGTTGCAAGGATTGCTGGAGCAAACGCCAGCTATACCTCTGATCACAAGGCGACATTATTGAAGACGATCAGGAGTTTGTTGCCATCTGAGAGACCCGCCGGACAGAGAGGTGCTCAGAGGAGGAGATGAGCCAAGAATGAATGCAAATTATCTTGCACCAATATCTCGATATCGAATACCAAGCACTCATTTGAATAGCACAACAACCAATCTAATCAACCTTCCTCATAATCTTAATCTTCGGCTCCATCTTAACCTCAACCCATCTTCCTCCAGTAACATACCTCCTCACCAATCCCTCCACCACCTCCAATCCCTCAACCACCATCCTCAATCCCCTCCCCTCTCCTTTCCAAAACTCCTTCGCCTTCCTCTCCCTCTCCTTCTCAGGCACATCCCGTCCAACCATTCCAACCCCAGCATATCCCTCCACGACTTCCACAACGCGCCAATTCCCCAACACACTCGCCTCTTTCCCAGCTTCAACAAGCACGTAATCAAACCGCTCCCAAAAGCTTTTATCCCCAATCACACCGCCTTCACCATTGTTGAGTTCGGAAGCACCACCACCACCAACATCAGTCTTATCATAAAACCACACCGTCCCATTTCCCCCTTCCGCCTCCACCGGCGTCCCCTTTTGCAGAAACCGCGTCACACCAGTCTGACAACTCAGATTGTCCAAGTGTACGCGCAACATCGGCCTCTCACCGTGCGCCAACTCGTGCAATCGCCCTAACGCCACTGCACCGGGATAGTTCAGACTCGAAATGAATAATAGCACCATACTAGCCACGAAGCTAACCGCCGTGCTCGTTACCAGTGCAAGTGATAAGAACGCGAAAAGCCACGACCGACTCCTCCTCGTCCAAATATGCGCCGCGCCTGCAGCCGCGACACCTGTAAGCGCCGGCACGACGTACAGCACAAACCGCCACTCTTTATGCGGTAATGCCGAGTACAGCGCCACGAACCCCAAACTCGGGAGCACCAGACTTAAACTGGAGCGCTTGAGATAGCGATCCATGCACGCGAGCGGGATACACAAAGCCCACGTCAGCGGATTCATGAGTAATTTCGGCAATGAGTTGATGAAGTAGTAATACCACGGCTCAGTCCCCCAATCGGAGCTCTTGCCTTGAAGAGTGTTGAAGCGGAAGGCGGACCATTCAGGCCAGAGGAGGGGTGAGTGCCAGAAGAATGAGTCGATGGTTATTGTTGCTAGGAGGGCGAAGACGGCGGAGGTTATGCCGGCGGGGAGGAGGGTTGTGCGGATCAGGGATGTAATGGCGGGACGGTCGACGCGGGAGGTTAGTATGAGGTAGAGACTTGTTGTTGCGAGGAGGAGGGCGAGTTCGGAGCGGAAGATTATGCCGGCGGTGGTGAGCAGGCTTAAGGCGATGCGCTGACGGCGCGCGCGTTTGGGGCGGGGACCGAATGCTGAGAGGGTGAGGTAGCGGAGGGAGAGTGTGCCTGGTGTAGTGATGTTGTTAGTGTAGTGAAGACGATGAGATTGAGAAGATTGAATGGAAGAGTATTGGGGAAATGAGGATTGAACATACTTAAGGCGAAAGCGTACATATTTGGTAGCGTACGGGAAGCATAGTACATTACATGAAACTGGCTGCATTGCAACAGAATGTACCAGATCCCTGCTACATTGCCAAAAGCCTGACTTATTGCATCCTCGAAGCTGACAAGTGCTGCTGCATTTATGAAGCCTAATATGCCACGAACTACACCTATCGTCAACATACAGTCCACACAACGTCGTCAACACAACAGGACGATGATAATCTCACCTAATATCTGCAACCCCTTCCCATCCTCAATGAACGACACCAACGGCTTCGCAATAGCAGACACGGCCAAAGCACCAATAAACGTCCTTGGCACCGCGCCCGCGAAAGTCATGTGATCATAATCTGTCTGAAGCCGATTCACCACGTCTTGCAAAGGTATGCCGTGAGTGAGGATGTCATGAATTGCTTGAATGTTGAAGGATTCTTCGACTTTGGTATAAGGTGCATAGACGAGGTGGACGAGTATTATTGTGGGAATGAGCAGTATGAGGGAGTAGTCTGAGGAGGGTGTTATTTTAAATAGTCATTTTTCTTGAGGTAGCGGCGTGTGCACTCACGGAGAAGACTTTTCATTTTTGGGACTGCTTTGGGCCTGCTTGAAGAGGAGTGGAAGAGGTGTTTTAGGTTTGTTTCAGGATACCCTACCCACGGAGTCGACCCCGGGTCGCAGCTGGCACCAAACACACTAACAACAGGACGTCACAACAACATCAATCTTGGTCGATATACACCGAAACTCGACAGTTATACGGCTCACATACACTTTCACATCGCCTAATCACTATGGCCCTCCTCTTCGGTTTCGGCGGCCTAATCTACTGCAAGTCCTCGCCTTAACCCACATACCACATCCCTTCACTAACAACAACAAAAGTCGGCGTCCTCCTCCTCAACGCAATAGCAGTACTATCCGAAGATCGGTTCTTAGCACGAAGTACGTTACTTCCACGGCCCCATCTAAAACCACGGCTCCGCGGCTTGAGGAAGACCACACACTACACCCATTCCACTCCTAGACAATACTTTACTCATTCCAAAGCACATCTTCTAATATTAAGAAATCTTGTATAGTCGGCTTCACAGCAAACGCAGATGCAGGCTTCGGGAGCCCACAAGATTCGAATAGTGTCAAGGGCAAGATTGTCAATTTGATAAATAGTGTCAGGACGGTTGCTAGAAGTGAGTGCATACGTACTCCAATTGCCCTTTTTATATGCGCAAGCTGTCGTAGGGACCTCTATGATTGAGCATCCTATATGCTGACAACGTCTTTCTCGCTTATAGTACCGCTCATAGCAATCAATGCGTTGATCATCATCTACGAATTGATACTGGGTTAATGTAGTAGCTGTAACGAAAGAATATAAACAACCCAGCGTTGGAGCGCACGAGCTGCGGCGGCGATCATCGAGGGAGCTGCTCAGTCGCCAAAGAACCGTTTCAAGCCGATGATATATGAGAAGATGCAAAAGTTTTTCAATCACAAGAGTTCAAGCTCCTGCAATGAAGCAGAGTATGGACACTCTACGACATTATGATGCAATGACACTGGCGATTTGCTAGCTTGGTGGAAGAGGCGGAAAGGAAATCACAGAACATAAATCGGGGATATAAAATGGGTGGTTTGAAATGTCCTTGATCCTGCATCTATCACACTCAGGGTCGGGACAACTTATACTCGCCGGTAGCGCAGCCAAAAGAACGCTCAAGTCGACTCGAGGAGACAAGAATAGGAGCAAGGAGATATACGATGAACAAGGATCAAGTCATACCTCAATTAGCATCTTTAGGCTTCTGACAACCAACCTCATTACGATTCAAGAACATCACATCTATACACTTTTCACCATCTTCCCTGCCTCTTCCTACTCTCTAACTCCCATACATACTCGTCCTCTTCCTGCCCAACGAGAACCGACTATTCTTCGGCTTATCAATTGGACTCTCCGCCCCTTGAGCAAACTTATCCACTTCCTCCTTCCTCCCTTGTGCACCATTGCCACCATTACTATTACTGCTCTCTTCCACCACATTATCCGGCGTATCCTTCTTCCTACTCCAAATATTACTTTTGCTTCTAATACTCATACTACTGCTCTTGAATCTACTCAGATTGGTCGTCAACTGCGGCCGCTGTGGCTGCGATGTTGATGTCTGCATCGGTCGTGATGAGGGATCAGAGCGACCTCCAAAACCTGGATTCGTGCTTTGACTTTGACTGTATGAGAGGTGATCGTTTGGAGACGCCGAAGAGGCACTACTGGGCATGAAGTAGTCTGGTTGGCCGCGCTGCGGTGCAGTGATGGCGTGTTCGAGACGTGCGAATTCAGGCTCTTCAACGCTCGGCGTCGGTGGGACGGGCGAAGTAAGATGGTCCATCATCATCGACGCTCGAACATTTCCTCCATTCGTAAGAGCAGCAGCGGCGTCCGAGGCGGACATATTGACGATACTGTCTTCCGTTTCCTGCTCTTTACGTACGGCTTCTTCCGTTGTTTCTTGATAGAACAGGACGTATGCGCATGCCGGATTGCGTGGATCGCCGCCGAAGAAGTTCTGGACGTAGCTTTTGTCGACGGGGGTGACTAGTTCGTCGTCGAAGAGGAGCCAGCCTTTGTCTTTTGTTTTGATAATGGAGACGTAGTGACCATGGAAGGGAGTTGAGCCGAGGTGGACGACGACGGCGTAGAGTTCGTATATCCGGTCTGGATCTTCCGCGTCGTCGGTTGTGTTGAAGAGGCGGAGGTAGTATGGGAAGACGACACGGTGGAAGAGTTTTTGTAGTCGGCCGAGTTCTTCGATGTATTTGAACCGTTTGAGGTGGAGAGCGAGGATTCGCGGTAATCGCTTGATCTTCATACGCTTTTCAGCTTCTTGCAGACCGGAGCATTTGTCGCAGTGGAACTTGTTGCGCTCGCAGAGCATTTCTTCTTGTGAGAAAGAGCGAAGACAGGATGTGACGGACGAATGCTCTTCCAGATCAACAGACAAGTCCAGAAAGGACTCATCTCGTGAAGATGTGTTTTCGCATGTCAGGCACCGCGTTTCTGATGTTAGCGTTCCTTCAAATAACTCGCGGACCCACGATGTGCTGTGATTGCCATTCATTGTGTGCTGTTTGACCTGATCCATGCCTTTTGAGTAGCTTTCCACCTGATCCACAACCTCGTTGAGGAGGAAATTCAGAAACTCATGCGCATCTTGATGCATCGGTGATCTGAAAATCTCGTTCTCCCTCTTCAATATTTCCAGTAATTTCGCTGGTGTGACTATTCCCATGCGTGATTGATGCGCAATGACTGCCTCAAACATATCTTTCAGACCTGTGAAGAGAGACTCGGGCATGCCGTACGTGTCTGAGTTGTTGTACTCCATCCTTATATGTGGTCCATGCACGAATGCTTGCTTCTTCTGGTACTCAAATGAATCCTTGTTCTCATCTGGCTTTGCACCTGGTGTGCTCGGTGTTGCGCCTATTGGCGTTGTTGTCGGTCTTTTGTTCGTTGCGCCAAAGAAAATGTCTGCTTGCGCTTTCGTGTTGGGTGACATTTGAAACATGCCTCCGCCACTTGTGGGATCGCCGTCGCTGGTGGGCGATGTGAGATTTGTGTTTAACCGTAATGGAGCATCTTTTGGTCGTGGTTGTGGGAAGTTTGTGACATTCTCTCGGAAAGGCTCTGAGTAGTAAAGACATTGGACGACGGAATTGCAGTAGCTACACGATACCAGAATTAGAGGAGCGACGTTCTTAGAGACATGTTTGATCGGCCTACCAAGTATTGCTCGGGTTGTGCATGCCAAAGAACTTGTCACTTCCGTCTATTCGTAGTGGTCCAGCATTCTGTAGTAACAGCTCAAGAGCCGTCTTCTCTGGGACTGGTTCTGGTACGCCGGGTTTCTGTTTCGCAAGTGATGGGCTTGTAGTAGGAGTCGAAGAAGTCTGGAGGCGGGATCAGTACTATGTCGAAGGCTAGCCGGACATCTGAAACTCACGTTGCTCTTGAACTTGCTTAGAAAAGACATTGTGAGCGATATTCACAAGAGCGACTTGGTCAGTTCGATGTGGTCATCGCAATTATATGAGATCAGGAAGTGTTTCGTCGTCTAAGATAGAGTTATGCGGGGATGTGTGGGGGTACCGATCAACTGGCTAGCCGCGTCTGGCAGTTATAGCCGGGCTTGTTTCATCAGTGTCTCAGAGCTAAGAAGCTGATAAAGTGAAGACTGGATCACTTGAAGCCAACAAACTCGATCCCTGCGGGTCGTACAAGAATTATAGAAGGCAAACACAGCAGTTACTTGCGGCCATTGGTGTTGACTGCTGGTCCTTGGAAAATAGCAAGTACTTTGTGAAGATTTTCTATAGGTCTAGAAAACCATGGCTTATCATTATCTAGAGCTCATAAATGTAGCACAACTACGACTCCACGTTCTTCCCCGGTTGAATTATTGCAACTCTTCCTCCAATGTCCTGTTACATAGCTGGCAGCTTCTGTAACTCCGCCACGGTGCTGGTAACCAGTCGAAAGTCATTAAACTACTAGAGTTTACCGAAGAGCTGGTTGCAGATACGTAATGATCCGAGCAGCCTCCCTCTTCTTCCTATGAGCGGCTAACAGAAAGAGATGTCTGATTTACGAGAGGGTATGGAGTATGTTCAATGACCAGTTATAGACAAGTACATGACTTGCACGAGTTCTCCTCTGAGGTATAGTCATAGACTGCATGACCATTTACAACAAAGCTCAACGACAAACTTAGGACACTACAACATACACATCGAATCCGGACGAAGTAAATACGACCTCTGGCTAGCATTGGCCAAGGTGTGATTTGTTCATTACTGAACATATCAATAGGCATCCCCTGATACAATTTGAACCGGGTATGATTGATATGATGGAGGCATCCTAAACACCGCAGAAGCCTTGAGCTTGATATATTGACATAGTCTTTCGCCAATGACCACATCACGTTTGATGATAGGTGGCCAATCTTAAGCATATGCCTTGTGTGAGGCTGTGATAGTAGGCTGGGCGAGTAATGTGAGAATAGTGGTGGACACAACACTGGCAAAAGAAAGATATTAGCATAACTGATATTGTGTATGTAATCTGTCGATAACTTCAGCTCTTATTTCGATATACTGCTCGTCTGCGTCCAATCATCAAGGTTCGTCTCCTCATTTTCCACGGGTATTTTGCTCTGTAGGACGAGGAAGTAATTGCAAGGAGAAAAATATAGGATGTGTCGTTGAATCAGAATATGTACTGAAGTGTGCGATGTCCGAATCAGGTCCGAAGTGTAGATCCGCACCAGCAGCTAAGTACTCGATAGATCGGGCATAATGTTATGGTGGTACATCAGATATTGAACTTGAATGCTATAGTCATCAATAAGGTGAACTGAGAAGGTTCGATGTCCTGACTGCCACGTGCGACGGATTGGTTCGCCACTTCCTCCTCCTCCGTTTCCTCTTCTGGCGTTTTACCAGGCATATCAAACCATACTCGACTCGCCATTGAGGAATCTACTATACCCACTTCTTCAGGACTACGATTTGATGTCGATGCGATGACCACTACTGCCTCGACGCCTATAGCAATCATATGACACTTCGGCAACAAGAGCTGGCTGTATACGCCGCCCGTCTGCTGCCTCATGCTTTGTCCCTTCCGGAATACCAGCTTCTCAAAGCACATTTAAGCAACAGTCAATCTGAGCTATATCTGAAGATACGGAATCTCTGCTTGTTGCTCTGGCATAAAAATCCTGGTGTGCCAGTATCAATAACAGAGGTATTGGGCTATATCAAAAACAAAAACCTCTTTTCGATAGCGCAATTTGCGTTTGAATATCTAGTCAGGAACGGCTTCATCAATTTTGGATGTCTCCAAGTCGAGCCTCTGATTTTTTCACAACCGCCACAGTCTGCCAAGCAGAAAACTATTATTGTGATAGGTGCTGGTGTGTCAGGACTATGCACTGCTCGGCAACTCCAACACATCTTTGTCCAATTCGGTGACAGATGGACAAAGCAGCGACGAGAGAAGATACCCCGAGTCATAGTGCTCGAAGGCCGTCAGCGGATTGGTGGTCGTGTCTATTCGAAAGCACTGAAAGCGCAAGTCGCTGGAAGCTTGCCACATGGTTTGGCAAACACAGCAGAAATGGGTGCTCAGATTATCACTGGGTTCGAACATGGTAATCCACTTGACGCCGTGGTGAGAGGTCAACTTGCATTGGAGTACCATTTGATGAAGGATAACATGATTTTGTACGACTACGACGGATCGAGCATTAACATTGAGCAGGACACGAAGATACAGAACCTCTACAATGATCTGCTTGAAGCTGCAGGCTCACATGGATGGCATGCAATGCAGGCAGCTGCGATGATGGCCAAGCAATCCGAGTTTCTGAATCCTGCTATCCTCAAGCAAGAAAGTCCAGCTACAGACGGAAACAACAAGGTCAGTTCTCTTTGCTCCTGTTGCGAGGAGGTCTACCAACTTGCAGAGTGCTGACTTTGCTCCTTTCAGCTTGTCAATGGTTTCGATATAACAAATCACACTCTGGGCACGTTCATGGACGAAATTATTGTTAGAAGCAGACAGCAACTACCACTTTCAGCTCAAGAGATGAGATTACTACACTGGCATTACGCCAACCTTGAATATGGTAACGCGGTCAACGTCGATCAGCTCAGTCTTGGAGGTTGGGACCAGGACCAGGGAAACGAGTTTGAAGGTCGTCATTCTGAGATCAAAGGAGGATATAGCCAATTATCAAGAGCATTATTCAAACATCCTACGACTTTGGACGTACGACTTGGCAAAGCAGTGAGAGACGTACGATATACACCAAACAGCATAGGCCAGAGTCCATCAGCAACTATACATTGCGAAGATGGCGAAGTGTTTCAGGCGGATCACATTGTCTCCACCATACCTCTGGGCGTACTAAAGGAGCAAAGAGTGGCTTTTGATCCGCCGCTTCCTGCATGGAAATCTGAGGCGATGCAGCGACTCGGATTTGGCGTGCTAAACAAGGTATGGAGGACTCGGATACTTCTTTTTATTGCTACTCATCTAACATCAAATTAGGTCATTCTAGTTTTTGATCGAGTTTTCTGGGACGTCAAAAGAGACATGTTCGGCTTGCTGAATCAGAGCGTGGTGAAGGACAGTTTAAATCCTCAAGACTACGCCTCGGATCGTGGACTATTCTATCTTTTCTGGAATTGTGTCAAGACTTCTGGACTTCCAGTCCTGATTGGTGTTCTTGCTGGCGATGCAGCCCGTTCGGCAGAATCTATGGACGACCAGACACTGGTTGTCGAAGCAACAACAAGGCTCGCAAAGATGTTCAAATTACCCGAACGACCTATACCAACGGAGGCTGTTATCACGAGATGGAGGAGAGACAGGTTTGCAAGAGGAAGCTACTCATATATGGGACCTACGACAGTCCCTGGTGATTACGAAGCAATGGCTACACGAGTGGGGAATTTGCATTGGGCGGGGGAGCATACTTGTGGGACACATCCAGCTACTGTACATGGTGCATATTTGTCAGGTTTGAGGGCGGCATCTGAGGTCGTGGAAGCGATGATCGGGCCAATACCGCCTCCTTCTGTTGTTGGAGTATGAATTTTGAGGATCAGGCGTATGGGAACTGGAAAGATAGAAAACATCTAGTAGCATTATCATGTCGTCGTAGGATATAGCCTTGAAACGAGAGGCAATAAACGCGAGAACACCACGAACGCGTGAGACCCTGATCTGAAACATTGCATCTGAAACACTTCGTCAATACTCGACTTGAACTTATGTTAGATATCAACATCAATGCCTAAACCTTCGACGTTCTCGTCTTTGCCGGACTTGGTGAGCTCGATTAGTTGTCATCATGTTTTCTATGCTCATGCCGTGTTAGGACGATGCACCAGTATGACCACCCTACGCGTTTGCAGAAGTGTTTCCTTGCTCATAATTATAGGATGTGTATGAGACTCAAGACTTTACCGTAGGTCTCTGCCTTGATCTCTCACCACTGCTACTCTAACAGGATACAGGAAAGCTCCATTGCACGCTCTCCGTCTCTCTCCTCCTCGCTGAGCAGCCTTTCAGATAACGACCGCGAATCTTCCGGCATCTACAAATCACAAGTCAATCGCAACACAGCTGAGAGCGTCTTCCATACCAATCGGATAGGGGCCAAGGGTGTAGACTTCTCGGATCGTCTGATTGGCGTGGGCAGGCAGCGCAAGTCGTATCATGTTAGGAGAACTGGGCGTGGGCGGGATGATGAGAATGAGGAAACTTCAAAGGAGAGGATGGCAAGGCTGATAAGGGAAGTAGAGGAGCTGAAGGTCGAGCTAGCAGAAGAGAATGAGCAGCCAAAAGACGAGCACGCCACGAGTAGTGATGGGGACATTAAGGTGGTCACCGAACTCTCCAGAGTGCTGCACGATTTGCAATCGCAGAAGCTCGTCCCACGCAATGCGAGTGGGAGCAGCTCTATCGAGATCGCACCCACGCAGAGTATATCAAAGGCGTCCGATTCTGCATCACCACAGTCAGCTTCCACAACACAAACATCTCCCTCGACCCAGTCCACCGAGGCTATTGAAGCACACACATCACGCATCCTCTCCCACGCAACTGCTCTCGAAGCACGTCTCGCGACCCTCGAATCACTTATTGGTCCTCCCCCAACCCAATCTTCAGCTGCTGCCACAAGCAGCAAACCGGTTCTCACACAGCTCACACAGCTAGAAAATCAGCTCTCTAGCATCAACTCCACTTCACCAGCCAGCTTGGAGGTGATGTCATCACAGATCCAGCAGCTTCTAAACGATATGACACGTCTGATAACGGCTCGCCAGGATGCTACGACTGCGCTACAGAAACTACAAACGCAACGGAGTATGGGTGTACCAAAAGGCTTTAACCCTGCCGGAGGTGCCACTAGCTACAGAAGCACGACCGGTGCGCCATTACCAACTGAGCCGTCCACGCCGCAACCACTACTCGAAGACCCAGACCACCTCGCCCGCGTGCAAAAGCTCTACGAAACCCTTCCCACGATTGAAGCAACATTACCGTTTGTACCAGCAGTCGTGGAGCGATTGAGGACGTTGAAGGCTGTACATAGTGATGCGGCTAGTGCAAGACAGGATTTGAAAGAGTTGGAGCGAAGGCAAGGGGAGATTGGGGTGGAGTTGGGTAAGTGGAGGGAAGGGCTGGAAAGGCTTGAGACTGTTGTTAGTGAGGGAAAGCAAGGCGAACTGGAGAATCGGGACGAGATGGAGAAGTGGGTGAAGGAGTTGGAGGAGAGATTGGTGCGGTTGGGATAGTAAATCATCAAATGGCACGGTAATGGATATAGCGAAAGTGTCTCGTCATCGCACACAAGAAAGAAGAGCACTTGTGTGTCATGCACCGCCAAGCAAAGCAAATTCGTTCTCATATTCACTCAGTCTTCATACGTTGTATACACCTGAGAACCACAATTCCAGTTTCTGATGCCCTCTACTTCCCAACTATCGTCCACCAAACAACCTGCTCACCATACCACCAGCAAGGTTCCCAGCAATGCCTCTAGCAAGTCCACTTCCCAACAGAGCCGAGCTAGCCAAGTTATTCGCCTGACTGAACTTATCACATCTCGAGAACGCGACCAGATTCGTAATCGTAAGAATGAGCGCAACAACTACAAGCAAAAAGAAAAAGTAATTAGCATCACCATACAAACATCCTCAAGATAACCCAGCTCATCAAAATCCGTGAACTTACCAACCAAAGTCAACCAAATAAATTCCAACCTCACCACCGCAACAATAGCAAGCACCACCCAAAGTACCGGCTGTGCATACAACGCCGCCCAGAAAAACCGCCTATCCACCGCCGTCACCTTCCTGCCCGTCACGTTCTCGTCGTTCGGATCCAGTGACTCATATACCATGTGTGAGTCGCCAGTTGAGGAGGTAGGGTCGACTTCGTTCCACCATCGCAAACCAACGAGACGGCGCCCGGCTATGTTTTTGAGGTTGTAGAAGTCGGCGGAGAGGAGGAGGATGGTTAGGATGAAGATGAGGACGTAGTTTGAGGTAAAGAGGAGGCCGAAGAGGTAGGTTAGAAGGGATGCTGAGGGGAGGGGTCTGGTATTAGTGATGGTTCTTCAAGACGATTTTTAAGATTGCATGAATGAACGAGAGGAATTGGTTTTGGTTGCGCTCGCGAGGTCGGGCGAAGAATAGGGAGAAGGTAAGAACGTACATAGTCTGAAACCGAGAAAGACTAGCAAAGTGATTGGGTGAGCTGATAGTCTCCACTCCCACTTCCCTGCCTCGTTGCTGTTGCTAGTACTCATGATGGAATGGAGGGGCTATTGTCTCAATAGCAATGTCGACTGTTGTGGTCAATGGATGCACGAGCCTTGATCGCAAGACAATGTGTAATCAGGGGGATCGAAGTAGGTGTGCTGGAGTGATGAGATTGGGTTGCTGTCGCGAGAGGTAGCTTGGAACTTCCTCCGCTACTTGTGCTAGCGTATTGCGAATGTCGTTGGTGTATCTATCTGTCGCGGAGCTGTATGCGTGTCAGCCATTGGAGACGGTCCGACAGGAGGAAGGGCTTGGCATAGCACATGTCATTTCATATTTGTTTCACATTTTTTGAAACAAGGCCCTTCATCTGCCAGTCAATCTTTCTGTCTTTTCTTCACCTTCGCTCATCACATCATTCCAAGTTGCGTACTTGTAGTATTCATCCGCATCTTATTCACGGTCTCTTTTTCAATCCGCTGCCAGTAAGGCCAAAGCTCGAACTCGCAGGGAGGAGCTGGGAAACATTTTATTTTTGGAGTTTTACATATCTGATCTGCCACCATGGTCAAGAAGGCGATCGATTCGCGCATTCCCGCCCTCATCAAGAACAACTCACAAGAAAAGAAGCGAAGCTTTTTCGTCGTCGTTGGTGACCGACAGAAAGATGTCATCGTCAACCTCTATCACATCCTCCTCAATGTCGACATCAAGTTGAACAAATCAGTACTGTGGGCGTACAAAAACCAGTTACTAGGCTTTACGAGTCACCGAAAGAAGCGGGAAAGAAAGATCAAGAAGGAGATCAAGAGAGGCATTCGTGATGCTGACACAGATGATCCGTTCGAGCTATTTGTATCGACGCAAGACATTCGATATGTCTACTATAAAGAGACGGAAAAGATATTGGGAAACACATATGGAATGTGTATTTTGCAAGACTTTGAGGCCATCACACCGAACCTGCTAGCAAGAACGATAGAAACGGTAGAAGGAGGAGGTGTAGTGATTCTATTGCTGAAGGGAATGCAAAGTTTGAAACAACTATATACACTTTCCATGGACATCCACTCAAGATACCGGACGGAAGCGCACTCTGATGTGGTAGCGAGGTTCAACGAGCGCTTCATTCTATCACTTGGTAGCTGCGAAACGTGTCTTGTGATTGACGATGAAATGAACGTCCTACCAATATCAGGAGGAAAGAATGTACAACAACTTCCACCACCAGATCTCGAATCAGAAGGCAGGACACCAGCGTCGCGGGAATTGGCAAGAATAAAAGAAGACTTGGCCGATACACAACCTGTAGGACCATTGATAAAACTGGCAAAAACTGTAGATCAAGCAAAAGCGCTTCTCACGTTTGTGGACGCAATATCAGAAAAGACGTTATCCAGCACAGTAGCATTGACGGCAGGACGCGGTCGAGGAAAATCCGCAGCGATGGGTGTTGCAATTGTAGCAGCTGTCGCGCATGGCTATAGTAACATCTTTATCACATCACCAAGTCCGGAGAACTTGAAAACCTTGTTCGAGTTCGTCTTCAAAGGGTTTGACGCCCTGGGATATCTGGATCATGTGGACTACTCGATCATTCAGTCGACGAATCCGGACTTTAACAAAGCTATCGTTCGTGTTAACGTGCACAGACAGCATCGCCAGACGATACAATACATCCAGCCACAAGATGCATACACATTAGGACAAGCAGAACTCTTGGTGATTGATGAAGCAGCTGCAATTCCACTACCTCTCGTGAAAAAGCTCATGGGACCGTATCTGGTGTTCATGGCATCGACAATTAATGGTTACGAAGGTACTGGAAGATCGCTGTCCTTGAAGCTCATCAGTCAATTGCGAGAACAAAGTCGTGGGCAACCCAAGCTTGCAAGTGGTCAAGCAGCTGATGGTCAAGGGCCTATGGGAAGCCGTAGTTTGCGAGAAATCACACTCTCAGAACCAATTCGATACGCTGCTGGTGACGCTGTCGAGAAGTGGCTTAATAGGCTACTATGTCTTGATGCAACTCTTCCTCAAAAGTCGGCGGCAGTTGGTGGCACACCTGACCCCAAAGAATGCCAGCTTTTAGCTGTCAATCGCGACACTCTATTTTCTTTCCACGCCATTTCTGAACGATTTTTACATTCCATGCTTTCACTGTACGTCGCCTCA
>Ga0160428_1000170_pt1 | contig 81486 bp, 85 predicted proteins | sample SolpanmetagenomM_FD_108198 | JGI IMG/M metagenome (GOLD analysis project Ga0160428, IMG submission 108198) | Solar panel surface microbial communities from Lawrence Berkeley National Laboratory, California, USA - M | ecosystem: Engineered > Built environment > Solar panel > Unclassified ...
GATCTCATCAGCGCTAGCGCCTTTGGCGACTCCGAGTACTTCGTAATAATCTCTCTTTGACATGTGTTCTACGTATACTCCCGTGTAATGGTGCGCATTCTCAGAAGAAAATGAGCATGCTAATGTATTTTCACTCGTATACTTTAATTATAGGAAATTAGCACTCGGAATGCAAGAGTGCTAGAACGATTTACGGATATGAGAGAAGCTAAAGTCCCATTTTGCATCGGTCTTTTTGTGAGGATTAAAGATATTCTCAGGATCAAATATGTTTTTGACTTGTTTCATGTAACCGAGCACTTGCTCGCCGTACATCGCTTCAAGCCATGGACCACGCACCATACCGTCGTTGTGCTCACCTGACACACTGCCGCCATAACCGATGACTAGGTTGTTAACTTCTTTCATACACGGCTCAAGTTTGGCACGCTCGTTTGGATCTTCGATTTTCATAAGTGGAATCACATGGAAGTTACCGTCACCCATGTGGCCAGCAATTGTTGCAAATAGTTTGTACTTTTTAATGATAACGCGTAGTTTTGGCAAAAACTCAGCCAAATGCTCTGGCGGAACAATAAAGTCATCGATAAATGGCGCGGTGTGCTTGTCTTTGACTTTACTTCGCAGTAACTGGAAACTATAGCGACGCATGATCCAAAATTTTTCACTCTTGCCTTCAGTTGGTGTTTCTTCAAATCCATTGATTTCGTACTTAACGCGCATGTGTCCTAGCTCTTTATGAAGAGCTTTGACTTTATTTCTAACCTCTTGTTCTGTCGAACCGTTAAACTCAACCATTAGTACTAATTTTGGAATACCACGAAGTAACTGCAAGCCATCAGGTATCAGTGTGATGAGTAGATGGAGAAATCGCTTCGGTCCAAGCATCTTAAGGAAGCTTGGCATAAATTTGATTGAAAGCCATAGAGTTTGATCGTCAAAACTCTCAAATGTGGCTGGATTGTGTTTGAGCACAGCTGGAATCAACTCTCCGAGTTGGTTGATATCTTTGAGAAACAACACGAGAAGACCTGAGTGAGGTCGGTGCGGCACAAGACTAACGGTTCCCTCGGCGATGAGGCCGAGGGTACCTTGGGCGCCGACAAACATTTTTGTCATGTCAAAAATGCCCGTTTCTCGGTTCCAAACGTTCCATAGGTGATAGCCTGTAGAGTCTTTACTCACTTTTGGCCGCGCCGCTTGTATTTGGTCGTAATGCGCTTCGAGAAGTTCAAACGTTTGTTTGTACAAATTACCTTCAAAATCGCCTTGACTCATTTTTTGCACGAGCTCAGTTTTGTTCAATGGCTTGACGACGTATTCATTGCCATCAGATAACACCATCTTTAGCTCTGTAACGAAATTGTCCGTCTTGCCATACTCAAGTGATTTCTCACCACCAGAGTTGTTGCTCATCATACCACCAACACTTGCCATGTCCCGCGACGCGGGGTAGCTTGGCATCAAACTGCCTTTTTTGAGGGTTTCAACTTCAAAATCTTTGTACATCATTCCTGGCTCGACAGTTGCCTCGGTACTCGATACTGCAATGAGATTGGTCATGTGTTTTGAAACGTCAAGAACAATTGACTCACCAATGGCACCACCAGACATATCTGTGCCTCGAGAGCGAGGTGTGATCGACAGCTGAGGATACGCTGGCCGGTTACGGTTGACGAACTGTACAGCAGCTTTTAAATCTTTAACGTGCTTCGGGAAACCAATCACCTGAGGTTTCAGTTCAAATAGGCTTGCATCATGAGAATAAAATTCGCGCTGCTCTTCACTTGTGTCGAGTTCACCTTCAAATGTCTTTGAAAGTTCATTTTGTATATCCATACCTCTTATGGTATAGTCTGATCGCCTCGAGCACAATAGAAAAAATTATTTTGTATAGTGATGTTATCGCAATATTTCAACCATATGAAACGTCGTGTCACTGCCGCTTGAACTCAACAATAGATCGCTTGAAGCCGCGAGTGATCCACTCAAACCACTTGCTGGAACACTGATTGATTTCTGTTTCCACTGTCCACTGTTTTGTTTTGTCGTTGAAAGCGATCCGCCTTGCCAGCTCAACGTCCATTGATTTGTACCGACATCTAAATACGTAACGCGCACCGTAACTGTACCCGATAAGCTCGATTTGAACGTAGCATCAGCTCGCAGATAAAATGTTGCCTTGCCGGATGCGATATCCGTGCGGCGCGCAAAACGGCCAAAACGCTGAGAGGCGGGACCTATTATTGATACCCCTCCATTTGAATCCAGTGCAACAGTAGCATTTTCACCGCCGATTGTTCCATTGCTATCATGTAATGACATGAAGTTCATGTAGTTTATATCTGTTGATTTGGTACCGCTCCGAAAGGCAATAAATGCTCCTGGAGTAGTTGCTGGCGTGGCTTGATACCCTGCATAAAAATTGGTGGTATCAAAAATAGCTCGATATTCAGGCTGTTCCGGCTGGCCCGGTAGTGCCGATACGAGTTCGTCAGAATATGTAGCAATGTAATATACACCGCGGCTCAAGTCGAGTAGCTGGCGCCAATACGACCACGATAATGCGTGGCTCGATGAAGTTGACTGTGACTCATAAAAGCCTCGCGTTATACCGCTGCGCACTTGATCGTAGAAAAAATTATCAATTATTGGCAAATTACTGTCTGGGTTGGCGTTCGTACCAAATGCCCAGCCCTTGTTGACGCCGAGTAATTCCGTGCGTAGAGCTGGGTCAGTGTTGTAGTTTGCAAACAGAACCGAGCGTAGTATTGGCTGAATATCGGGCAAGAGTACTTGATTGTAGAGTCTCATCACATTTTCGTATACCTGCGTACCGATGGCATCCGTCCAGGTATTTGCAACGGAAGTGTTGGTGATTGTCACGCCGCTATCGTTAAGTGAGTATGGCTCATTACCAATGAGATTCGGCGTCGCGCGCATCCCGAGAATACTATTTCGGTAGGGCGAAGTCCGAACATACTGAGCCACTGCCTCGAGCATTTCCTGCATAAGTGTCAAATAGAGAGGGTTCCAATAATACGGTATGTCCCAAGTTGTTGAACCGCGTGTGTACGTGCCAACTTGTACAATGGAGCCTTGATTATATATCCAACTCGGTTTTGTAGACGAGTTGATTTGCAACACGAGCGGTTTTCCGCCGTTGACATAATTGGCGATCTGACTAGTTGCGGAAGAGAAATTAAACACGCCGCGGGATGGTTCGATGGTAGCCCAATCCAGCACCACTTGCCCACCACGGACATAATCCATAGAAAATACATCGGTATCATTACCCCATATATAGTAGACACCAGGCTGCCATATCGAACCCGAATTACTAGATGGATGTGCCCCCCGCCGCATTCGTTGCATGTACCTAGTATAGCTTACTCACGATCAAGCATGTGGTCGGTTTCATCAGCTATCTCATGGCCGATAATTTCTTCGATAAGATCCTCAACGGTCAAAATTCCTACAATCATTCCATCTTTTTCGATAGGCACGAGATGCGTACGTAAACTAAAAAACTTTCGTAGCATCGTATCAAGAGCAGTGCGGCTACCAATAGATACAGTTTTGTGCAATTTAAACGAGCGAATTGGGCGCGGTGAATTATCAAAATCAACATCAACCATATCTTTCATTAATAAAACACCGTAACATTTTGTACAGTCATCATTAAACACGGGAATACGACTGTAGCTGTTAGCCTTGATCTCATCAACTGTCTCGCTATCAAGAATTGCGCTATCGCTTAGCCAGTACACGTCGGCAATTGGCTCCATAATACTGCCAACTGTTTTTTCGCTCATCTGCAATGCACTCTGTATTATCTCTACTTCGTCATCATCAAGTTCACTGTCTGAATCTCGATGTTCACCAATAATCATTCCAAGCTCATCACGTGAATGTAGTACTGACTCTTCTTTACTGATAAGTCTGTCGAGCAAAAGCTGAATTGGCTTTGAAAAAACATACGTGACGATAATCGTTATACGCAAAAACGGGGTAAGCGTTGCACAAAATTTAAGCGCAAAACGGGCAAATACCGCTTGTGGCAACACTTCGCCAAAGATAACAATTAGTAGCGTGCTAATCAGTCCCGCAATCAGTCCTTGAAAGTGAGGTTCGAGTATGAGTGATACGGCAGAAACGACAGCAATATTTCCAAACAAAATACTTGCGAGTGAGAGATGTGTTTTTTCACGATAAGGAAGTACCTTGGCAGCTTGCGGATTGCCTAATCGTTTTTTACGGCGCAAATCATCCACGTCCAACGACATAAGTGAAATGTTAAGCCCAGAAAATATAGCCGACAGCCCGACGAGTACTAGCACCTCGAAAATTAAAATAAGATATTCCATCACAACTAGTGGTTGATTATACACTTTTCTCGAGAAGCTGTACACGTTATACTACGAGCAATGAAAGCATTGACACGTGTACTTGGTAGAATTTTTGGTACGCTTCGTGCAGAGTGGCAGCAGCTTTATAACCGCTACTTTGGCCACATCGAGCGCTTCGAAGGAAATGCACAACAAATATGTCAGCAAATTCTCGATCGTTTGTGGAGCGGGGATTTTTATCGCACTAGCTTAGGACATTTTGATTTTTTTTGGATGCGAGATTTTGGTACCGTGGCAGAAAGCCTCAGCGTGATAGGCTATCGCAAACATGTCCTTTCGACGCTACGGTGGGCTCTGCTTCACTATCGTTCAGGAAACGTCATTACAACTTGTATCGATAAAAACGGTAACTGTTTTGATGCACCCGGACATGCCGTTGATACATTGCCATGGCTGCTTCATAGCCTAGTAGTCAGTGGCTATGAACTTAATAAAGCCGAACACCATTTTTTAGTGCAGCAACTCGAAAAATATTCAAAAAAATATCTCGATGCCACCGGTCACATTCGACCAATGAAGTTCGCAGAGATGCGAGACGCAGTTATGTACGATCGCAGTGCTTACGCGGTGACATTGGTCGGTCGTATGGCAATTTGTGTACAAAAATTAGGGTTAGAAGAAGGTTTCAAGCACCTGCCTGAATTGTATCAGACGGAATTACTTGAAAACTATTGGAACGGCGCATATTTCAACGCAGACCGCGTGACAAAAGCGTTCAGCGCAGAGTGTGCGCTATTTCCGTTTTTTCTTGGTGTTATCGATGACAAATACAAGGCATTCGCTACGGTTGACTATATTAGCGAAAAGCAACTAAACAAGCCATTTCCACTGATATATACAAATGATGAGCAGGCATTTTCGTATCATTTTTGGATGACGGCGCCGTTCATGCCCCATTATGAAGGGCATACATTATGGAGTTGGCATGGGCTGTATTATTTGCATATATTGAGACGATACAATTATCCTACGTATGAGCAAGAAAAAAGTGCTTACGCAAAGGGCATGATCGAGCAGCACAAAACCTTTCCTGAAATGTTGAATGCCGATGGGAGCTGGTACTATAGTCCGATTTACCGAGGTGATCCTGGTATGGTCTGGGTTGCGCTGTATCTAGAGCTCGAATACAAAATCCCATTGATCACAAAACCCTAGTATACTGAAGATATGACAGCAGCACCCAAATTTACTTTTCACGTCGTCGCTTTGCCACATACACAGACAACCGCAGAATATACGCATTGTGCCTATACCCAAAAAGTCCGCAAGTTTTGTAACATGATGCATGATTTGGGGCACAAGGTCATCTTGTATGCGAGTGAAGAAAATGAGGCTCGCGTCTCAGAACTCGTTACTGTGATTACTAAAGAAGAACAAAAACGAATTTTTGGTGATTTCGATCATACAAAAAAGTTTTTTACCGTTACGTGGGGGGCATACGATCCAGGTTGGGTGGAAATGAATAGTGCAGTAATCCGTGAGATGGCAACGCGGATACAACCGCGTGACTTTATATGCCTTATCGGTGGAACCGCACAGGAAATTATTGCGAATGCGTTTTCATCCAATATGTCAGTTGAATATGGCATTGGGTATCTCGGGACATTTTCACAGTACCGCGTGTTTGAATCGTATGCGCATATGCATTACATTCACGGACAAGATCGAAATGACAATGGAAATTTTTACGAAGCGGTGGTACCAAATTATTACGATACAAATGAATTTCCTTTTTCAGAGTCAACCGATGATTATTTTTTATTTGTTGGTCGACTAGTAGATAGAAAGGGTTGGCGAATTGCACAGGAAGTATGTGAAAAATTAGGTAAAAGACTCATCGTCGCCGGTCAAGGTGACTTCAGTGGCTACGGCGAACATATAGGTGTTGTCGGAGTCAAAAAACGTGGTGAACTTATGTCACGTGCAAAAGGTGTTTTTGTCCCGACAACCTACCTTGAACCGTTTGGCGGAGTTCATGCCGAAGCGCAACTCTGTGGTACGCCAGTGATTACTACAAATTTTGGGGTATTCACCGAAACAGTTACAAACGGCGTCAATGGCTACCGCTGCGATGTTTTCCGTGACTTTTTGAAAGCAACCGAAGCTATCGAAACATTTTCGCTGGCACAGCGAAAGCGTATTCGCGCTGCTGCTCAAGCTCGATTTTCTACGAAACATGTTCAGAATGAGTATCAAGCATATTTTTCTCGATTGTATGATCTTTGGGACGAGGGGTGGTATAGCGCGTCATAGCCTTGTAAACTAGGCATATGACTACTTACCAAGGCACAAAATTACAAGATTTCACACCGATCGATAGCGTACAAGAATTAGAGATCATTGATATTCAGCTCGGCAACGGCCAAGAGGTGCAACCAGGTGATACAATCACGGCACATTACACTGGTGCACTATGTAAAAATGGCATAATTTTCCAAAGCAGCCATTACTTTGGCGATGCAATTAGTTTTGGGCTCGACCAAGTTATCAAAGGATGGAGCGAAGGTGTACCTGGCATGAAGATCGGTGGCATGCGTCGATTGATCATACCCTCAGAAAAGGCCTATGGTTCTGTGCGAGCAGCGAGCAATATCCCACCGAACAGTGACTTGGTATTCGATATCGAACTCATAGCAATAAAATAATCATTTCATAAAATTTAATACACCATTAAAATACCAGCTGCTAGCAGCTGGTATTTTAATGGTAGGTTGAGCTTTACCTATTTAGTTTTTGTATCATCGGCATTTTCGTCGACAACTTCACCCTCAACTGGCTCATCGGATTTTGCATCATCAGTTGATTCAGATTTTTGCTCTGCAGCTGCCGCTTCGTAGAGCTTAGCTCCTATTGGCATAATGACTTCATTAAGTGCCTTTAGAGCAGCTTCAAGTGTTTCTTTGTCAGCATCTTGATTATCTTTGACCTTTTTTGCGACTTCGACGGCATCTTCGATAGTCTTTTTATCTTCATCAGAGACTTTATCTTTATTCTCATCAGGAAGTTTCTGCGCCTGGTAGATTGCATTCTCAAGCTGATTTCGTGCATCTACAGATTCACGCTTTTTCTTATCTTCATCTGCATGCGCTTCTGCTTCTTTTTGAGCTTTTTCGATGTCTTCCTTGCTCATATTGCCAGAGTCTTGGATAGTCACGGAATTTTCTTTACCAGTACCTTTGTCTTTTGCAGTCACGTTGAGGATACCGTTTGCATCGAGGCTAAAAGTAACTTCGATTTGCGGTACACCACGTGGAGCTGGCGCGATACCATCGAGAACAAATCGTCCAAGTGACTTATTGTCCTGCGCAAACTCACGCTCACCTTGTAAGACGTGAATTTCAACTTGTGGTTGGTTGTCCGATGCAGTTGAGTATGTTTCGCTCTTACTCGTAGGAATCGTCGTGTTACGCTCGATGATCTTATTAACAACACCGCCCATCGTTTCGATACCAAGTGAGAGTGGAGTAACATCAAGCAGAAGTACGTCTTTGACATCACCTTGCAAAACACCACCTTGTACAGCTGCACCAATAGCGACAACTTCATCTGGGTTGACACCCTTCAGTGGCTCTTTGCCAAAGATAGCTTTTACTTTCTCAACGACTGCTGGCATACGTGTCATTCCACCGACAAGCACAACTTCATCGATGTCCTTGGCGGTGACTTTAGCATCCTTAAGAGCTTTTTCGACTGGATCAGCTAATCGATCGATCAGATCTTTAACTAAGTCTTCAAGCTTGCTCTTGGTGAGCTTGTACTCAAAGTGCTTAGGGCCATCTGCATCGGCAGTAATAAACGGTAAGTTAACTTCGTATTCGTTAGTACTTGAAAGCTCTTTTTTCGCTTTTTCAGCTTCGTCTTTGAGTCGCTGCATAGCGGCTTTATCATTCTTTAGATCAATTGCTTCTTCATTCTTGAAGACATCGAGGAAGTGATTAACGATACGGTTATCAAAGTCTTCACCACCAAGATGAGTATCACCATTCGTGCTTTTTACTTCAAAGACACCATCACCGAGCTCAAGTACAGAAACATCGAATGTTCCACCACCGAGGTCGAAGACGACAATCTTCTCATCTTTTTTGCTATCAAGACCGTAAGCAAGCGCGGCGGCTGTCGGCTCATTGATGATACGCTTGACTTCGAGTCCAGCGATTTTACCTGCATCTTTGGTTGCCTGACGCTGTGAGTCATCAAAGTACGCTGGAACGGTGATCACCGCTTCAGTGACTTTTTCGCCGAGGAAGGCTTCGGCATCGGCTTTGATCTTAGACAAAATCATAGCGGATACTTCCTCAGGTGTGTAATCTTTACCACCTAATTTTACTGCTACTCCGTCACCTTTTTTAACAATTTCATACGGCATGATATCGTGGTCTTTTTGCACTTCGTCGTCTTTAAACTTACGGCCAATAAGACGCTTTACACCGTAGATGGTATCTTTGGCATTCGTTACGCGCTGTCGCTGCGCTACTTGACCAACAAGGCGCTCACCTTTTTTGTTAATCGCCACAACACTCGGTGTTGTACGGTTTCCCTCGGCATTTGCAATAACTTCTGGCTTACCAGCAACCATGTATGCGAAGGCAGAGTTTGTTGTACCAAGATCGATTCCAATGATTTTACCCATATGATGTTCCCCTTTTACTGTATTACTAATTATTATATGAAAATTATATCTATTAGCACTCCACGCAGCTTAGTGCCAATCTGTATCACTATAGTACATGAATTAGCACTCTCGTGTCAAGAGTGCTAATTCATTTTATTGGGCAATACGTGTTTTCGTTAATGTGCCCAGGCAAATGCAGCGAGCGCATTTTCAGCAGCATCCGTAACGACTGGCTTTGTTGTGATCATCTCATTGACTCCACGATACGTTGCAAAAGACATAATTATAAAACGCTCACCTGTCAATCGAGAATCATGGTCCCATGTCGGATTGTGGACAGTCAGCAAGCCATCCCTCAAATCATTATTCATAGACATATGATAACCAGCATTACTGGTAGGTGCATCGTGGTTTATTTTGACCGTCGGATTCCAGTGCGTTATATCATAACAGCGCTCGTGATTAATTCCATGAGCAGAGTGAATGCCAGAGCCTGAACCGTTATTAAGTGAACGCGTATTGTAAGTCGTAATTGCATTACTTTGCCACAATGCAAACGTACTCGTCCAGTTGTCATGGAAATAACAATCGGTAAGTGTGGCATTTGACGCCGAATTAAAGCCAAATGGCGCTGCGCCGACGTTAACAGAATCTGAGGTGCGGATGCCTGACACTTCTAATCGCTCGCCGACCATGCCACTACAATTGTAAACATTAATCCCGAATGTCTCTCCAGGAGGCGTATTCGCATCTCCCGGAATACCTGTCACTTTTAAATCAGAAAGTGTTGCATTTGCAGTACTGATAAACATACCCCCATACAAATGCCCTTGATCGGTTCCTTCAAGTGTAAATCCCTGTAAAAGTTGGTTTGAGCCATTAAACATATCCATCAAATAGATCTGATTAGTACTTGGAGCAGCAGATTGCGGAGGTACTAATCCTGCAGAAGTTGATGAGCTTGGAGTCATACGTATGATTGTCTGGTCGATTCCCGAGCCTGCAATTCCTAAAATAGTTGAAGGGACCGTAAGGCCACATTGATTGTTGCGAGCGGTAAACCCATTAAAATTAAAGGTTCCTGGAGGTAATGTAAGTAATTTACCACTTGGTACTTTTGCAAGCACCTCCCGTATTGTGTCTCCTCCGGCTTGTAAATCTTCATAACGCACTGTATTTGGGCCAGTCGGACGAGTGTAGCCGCTATGTACACTTTCAGTTCGTCGTACAAGCGTATTATTCTTAACAGACCAAATTTGTGTCATTATATGAGACTTCCTCCCACTACAACTTTAGTATTTACTGGTACCTCAACGCCAGCAATAACTGCTCGCTCTGTTACTGGCAATATCGTATGACTGACAGTATCTTGCGTTGACGTTGCTCCGCCATTGTCGGTGACCTGATAGCCAAATATGAGCGTTGTGCCACTTATTGTTCCTGGTGCTATGTATGTGCGATTAGTGCCGGACCCTGTCAATGCAACTGTTGTACCGGAAACTTGCACCCATGAACGAGATGTTATAGTCCCGTCTGCATCTGCATCTGATCCGCTAAGCGATACCAACGAATATGGTTCAATATTAATGACATCAGCCCCAGCATTTGCAGTCGGTGGAGTATTGTTAACTATAGCAGGGCCAATTGGGGCAGCTGTGGAATGATTCCAAGCAATGTCATCAAATTGAGCGTCTAGACTTGCACCAGACGTGAGTTTTCCATAGTTTACGTAAGACATGCTTGTTGTACCGGCGTTGACAGTCGAGGAACTATAGGCAGCCTCCATAGGAGTTGTCGCATCGCCAAGGTACAGAGCGCCACTGATCGTGCCTGTAGTCGTAGTCGCTTGCGAAACTTGAAGTTCGATACGATACCAAGTATTGAGCGCCAGTACTGTTGTAAATCCCTTTATAGGGGCTCCAGAAGCATCCTTGATTTGCACCTGGCTGCCGTTATTCAGTCCGATACCTGCCGCCTGTTGTCCAGCTGTATCCCTTACTTCAACAATATTTTGAAATGTTGTACTCGCGGCATTAAGGAGAATGTATACTCTAACAGACGTGGTAGTTGCAGCACCACCACTAAAGCGTACTAATGCAGTACTTCCAGATAAAGCAGTTATTTTATATGACTGCGTTTGGTGGGCAGCTGCTGATGAGCTATATGTCGCTGACGCTGAACCTGTTATAGATACGACATCAAATGGGCTACCACTACCACTCTGGGATGCAGCAACAGAGACACCGTTAGCGAAGCCTTCTGCATTATTCTCTCTTAATGCCATACTGTCTCCATCCTTACGGTGTTATAAATCGAATATCGACATTATCAAGCATTCCACCTGTGCCTGACGAAACTATAGCTGGTGAAGGATCTGGTCCTTTCCATTGAACAATCACATCAGCTCGTGAAGTTGGGCGGGCAGGCCAAGATGTTCCTGACTTAGCCACGGTGATTGTAGATCCTGCCGGGATATCGGCCAAAGTTATAGCACCGCCTGTCGAAGGTCCATTAGAATTAGACCACATACCGCCAGTCCGACGAAGATACTGACCTTCTTGAATGTTGCTAAAATTTACATCTGATGCAGCACTGATTGTGCCTCCAACGCCTGGACTACCCATACATTCACCCTCCTTACATAGATACTAGCCTGTTGTGCATGTATAAAACATACATTTATATTTCATATGTTACCATAAGTAAAACGAGTAAGCTAACTTACTATATTCGAATCATTATTTACGTGTAACTTTAACCATAGCGTGCCTAATCGGACTCGAATGTAGCATATACCCTGCTTGAAGCTCACTTTCTATAATTTCGGTATCGCCTTCAGCACCTTCGTCAAACTGGATAGCTTCATGTAGTTCAGGATCAAAAATTGTACCTGGCGTTGCCTTAATCCGTGTGAGATTCAATGCTTCAAGTGATTTCTCAAGTTGCTTTGTAAGATTAGCGACACTTTGTGCCCACGCGTTATCAGCGAGCTCACTCGGCATGTGTCCAATAGCACGTTCAATGTTGTCTATGACTGGTAATAATTTCATAATTGCCGTAGACGAACCAGATTCTCGCGCAGATGTCTTCTCTAATTCAGTACGCTTTCGATAATTTTCGAAGTCTGCTCTTGTCCGCTGAAGATCAAGTAAAAGTTCGGCATTTGATTGCTCTAGCTCTTCTAATTTTTTACTTTTTGGCATATTCCTCCTTTTCATCTGTCTCGTGTGCAAACCCTGTTTCGCTCACCCATGTGATAAACCCAGCTACAAGCATCGTGATGGTAAGTCGTAGGGCAACTAGAATAGATGTACGTCGTGGCATCTTATAGTACGTCCTCGAGCATTGCTCCAGTTTGTCGAACCAATCGCATCACTCTAGCATAGCTCTGTCTGGTTGGCCCTAGTACACCAATATAGCTGGTATCCGAGTATGGTGAGCGGAATCGGCTAATGATTAATGTCGCGCCACTGCTTCGTCCAATTGGATTTTCTGAACCAATAAAGACATTGAGCGGTTCATTCGGAGCGGCTTCTTTTAGCCATGGCTCAAGGTTGTCGAGTAGTCTTGCAACGTCTTGAGCATGGTTTGCTACCATAAACTCTGGCTGACTGAAAAGATTTCCCATTCCTGATAGGTATAGTTCATCACCAATCGTGGCAAGACCTAAGTTCTGAGTAAGATCAACTAGGCTATCAACCGCACTACGTATCGCGCGATCAGCGCGCGAGCCATGTGTCAGAACACGGGCTTCAATTGCCTTTGACGATCGATCAACTTGATCAGGCACAGTGCTTTGTGTCAGGATATTCACATAATAGCGATAGCCTTTATCCGTTGGGATACGCCCTGCACTTGTATGTGGTTGCGTTACAAGGCCGAGCTCTTCTAGACGAGTCATTTCGCTTCGAATGGTTGCACTGGAAACACTAAATAATTTTGCAAGCGTGATACTTCCGACTGGTGCTGCAATCTCAGCGTACTGCTCAATAATCGCGGTTAAAATTGCAATCTGTCGTTCTGTCATATCTGATATGATAGCAAATTTAGCACTCTAAGTCAATGAGTGCTAACGCTATGGTTGGACGCCAGCAAGTGATGCAGGTACTTCAGCTGTACCATCCCACACCGTCACAGATGAAGTCGGTAGTTCAGAAGAACCACTCCAAACCGTAACAGTATAGCTAGCTGATGCAAATGCTCCGACATACGCATCGGCCAAGACTGCTTCGTCATAAGCGAATTGTGCCCCGGTCGTAGAACCGACAGCTCCGAATACTATTCTATTTAGCAAGCTGAGTCCGGCGCTACACGTTGCGGTGAGTGTCTCATTCGCAACGGTTCCCTCAATATTTGCACCATAAAACACACTTAACGTCTGAGTGTTACCCGATCGGTTGACGAACCATTCTAAACGAACCCAGCTATTACTTGGGTTCATAGAGTAGCTAGTTGTGGATATTCCAGTGTTACCATCACGCAACACTATGCTACCAGCAGCATTGACAGCAATACTCGCGCAGTTAGCACTAGCGCTGTCTCTGGCAGCTGCAATAGTAACTAGACTACTATTTACGCTCTTCATTTTGAAATACACACGCCAATACAATGACCCTGACTGTGTGGGTAAGTTTTGGAGCATGAGACTGGAGAGACCAAGTGGAATGAGCGCAGCAGCTGCACCATAACGCGCATCGACACCACTATATGTCGGATCGGTATTGCTCGTTGAAGATATGCCCGGTTCCGTTGTCGCGTTGAGCGTACCAGAGGTTGCACTATCAAAATGTGCACTGAGAAAGACCGTCATTTACTTTAGCTCTTTCTAACAATTACAGTGCCAGCCGGAAGTCCGCTCGGCACAGGGTCGGTTGCTCCGAGTACGATCGTATGAGCACCAGGCGTTGTATTGCCAGCACCAATTCCGATCATCGGCTGTCCTGTATTGCTAATTGCATAGAGCAGCGTGTTTGAACTCCAACGATTGTACCACTCTGTAAGATTAGCCATTTGTGTACCGTCTTCAACACCATGTACTTTCAGAGGTACTTCACCTTTTTTAGATGCAGCAGCGCGTGGCACACCGTTTTCATTCAGCCAAAATACTCTATATTCGACACCACTTGCAAATGAACTAACGTATAAAGATTCTGGGTCCAAGTTACCCGGTGCGTAATTTATGAATAATTTTTGCCACCAACCTGGAGAGGCGCCGGCAGATGTTATTGTCACATTTTTTGTAACTTTTGTCGGTACGGTTGGCAGTGCAGCAGTACCACCCAAATCTCCTGCTAATTGTACAACGCCCTTAGAAGTAGTTGTCGCATCAGCAGCTGTTCCAGCAGGTCCTGTTGCGCCGGTGGCTCCAGTCGCTCCTACTCCTGTTGCACCAATCGGACCTTGAATACCTTGCGGTCCGGTAGCGCCGGTTACACCAGTTGCACCAACGACACCCTGGATACCTTGCGGTCCGGTAGCACCAGTTGCTCCGACTCCGGTCGCACCAATTGCACCAGCAACTCCTTGTGCACCCGTCGCGCCCACTGGTCCTTGTACACCCTGGAGGCCTTGCGGTCCAGTAGCGCCGGTTGGCCCAGCAACACCCTGAATACCTTGAGGACCTGTAGCCCCTGTTGGTCCAATAGGTCCACGAATAACACCGACATCCGTCCACATACTTCCTGACCATACGTGCAAATGTCCATCATCTTGCGTAAGGTAGCCTTTACCAGCATCTCCAGGTCCAAATGTTGTTGGTAGCGCAGCTGCATTTGCCACACTCCCATCGATAGTAACTGAAGTACCATCAGCACCCGTTGCGCCTGTTGCACCAATAGGTCCTTGTATACCTTGCGGCCCGGTGGCGCCAGTTGCTCCTATAGGCCCTATATTTCCTTGTATGCCCTGAGGTCCTACGGCACCCGTCGCGCCAGAAGATCCTTGTACACCCTGAATACCTTGCGGGCCAGAAGCCCCAGAAATTCCTTGAATTCCTTGTGGTCCGGTTGCGCCAGTCACACCAGTTGCACCAACGACACCTTGGGTACCTTGAGGACCAGTAGCGCCGGTTGCTCCTGTTGCCCCAACTCCGGCATTTAATTTAGCTTGTACAGGCGGAGCAAGTGCACTTTCCAGCACAGAGTTATCTTTGAGTGAACCATCTACTTTGTGTGCTTGCGCAAGAAAATCATTGAGAATATTGCCCCAAGATCCGTTGTCACCGCCAGGTTGTGGTAAACGAGCCATGATCTGCCCTCCATATTATAGCGAATATCTAATTGATTTCGGTTATGCCTCTATATTACTACATGCACCCTCGAAATGCACCAATTACAGAGGTCGATTGAGCCCTATATAGTAGCTGGCCGTACATAAAATATTCATTTTTATCGATATCCTGCAATAAAATACTATAGATAGCTCACATTTCTTTCAGCGCTGAAACTTTGCAAAAACTTTTTTGCAATTTCTTGTCCCCGTTGTGCCTCAGCTGGATCTACCGAATCAGTTATGATATTTTCGACCTGAGCTACTGCCCTATCAACAGAATCATTAACAACAAAGTAAAAGTCTTTAGATTCAAGTGCAGCTTTTAGTTCTTGGGCAGCAGTTTTAATTCGCATAGCTAGATCAACAGGATCAATGATTTCATTATTATAGCGAGCAATGAGCCGCCGATGCCATTCTTGAAAATCAGGTGGCAGTATAAATATAGCTTTTACTGCAGGTGAGATTTTTTTATATTCTGCTACGCCTTGTACTTCTACATCATTTATCGCAACTTTATTACTTGCTTGCGCTAGTTGTAAATCGTGGATGGTACTGCCGTATATGTTGCCGCTATAGCGTTTTGCTTCGATCATTTCGCCAGTTTCAAGTAAATCGATCATCGTTTCAAGAGATACAAAGTGATAGTCGACACCATCAACTTCCATTTCGCTTCCACTCATACGAGGCTGGCGGGTCGTGTACGAAACAAAGCTATGGTACCTGTCTTTTGCCAACAATTTGCGTTTGATGGTTACTTTGCCAGCATCAGTAATACCAACAAGTAGCACTATTTTTGTTCCGCGGACAATTTCAATCGCTGTAGAACTAGGCGAGTAGTTTTCGAGTAGTTCATCAACTGATACGTTAATCATTTGTAGATACTTTCATATATTTTTGTAGTGTTGTTATGGAATAATAATACCACTTCTATACTTAATTATTAGCTGTGCCTACAAAAATCTGTACCCATTATAGCCGTTCATCAGCTCGACATTTCGGTATTGGCGCGCGCACGTAACTCGTTCAGGATTTCTCTTGCCACTATCTTGCCTCGTTCCTGCTCGTTGTCTATATTTTCACCAGCAACACGTTCATTTATTACGCTGGCAACTCGAGTTATATCATCGTTTATCACAAAATTGAAATAGTCATTATGCAGAGCCTCTTGAATTTCGAGAATTGCAGATGCCGCTCGATGAGAAAATTCTTCTTCACTCATTGTTTCGCGCAAAGTGAGACGCTGAATCCATATGTCGTAGTTAGGGGGAACAACAAAGAAAAATAAAGTCGATGGCTTTATGCGTCGAATGTTTTCTACACCCTCTCTTGCTACTTCGTTGATAGGAATTTTATGACTATCATGAGCGATCTGTAGCTCTCTGATGCTTATACCTGAAACCTGTTGGTCATGAATAAGCTCGGCTTCTAGGAACATTCCTTCGTGTAAATCCTTGAGAACTTGCTCTTCAGTTCGAAAATGATAGTTAATACCGTCTTGTTCTAATACGCCATCGCGGATTTTTGGTGGCCTTGTCGTATCGGAGACGACAGTATGGTATTCACCAGTTTCCACTAACCGCTTTATGATTGCATTGCGACCACTGCCAGAAATTCCTTGTAAAATAACTAAAGGAATTGACGCTACTAATTCACGTGCCGTGTCTGAAGCCGTATAGCCGACAAGGAGTTGTTTAAATTCATCTTTATGTTCTAAAATTACTTTCATTTAGTCTCTCTTCAACATTACAGTAAATGCTTCGCTTGGAATATCCACTTTTCCAAATCGTTTCATTCGTTTTTTTCCTTTAGCTTGTTTTGCAAGAACCTTTTTCTTACGCGAGACGTCACCGCCATACAGGCCCGTCGTGACGTCTTTTCGATAGGCAGAGACATCTTCTCGAGCAATGAATTTTCCACCGATAGCTGCTTGTAGTGAAACTTGGAAATTCTGGCGTGGTATGACTTCTTTAAGTTTTTTCGTTACCTCTCGACCAAGTGCTTGTGACTCAGATCGGTGCGCCATGATGCTGAGCGCATCGATCATTTCACCCGATACATAAAAATCAACGCGTACGAGATCCTCTGCTTTATACCCACTAAGTTCATAGTTGAATGATCCATACCCACTCGTGACACTCTTGAGTTGATCATAAAAATCAGTCAGTAAATTTGCGAGTGGTGCTTCAAACGCGATCAACGCACGCTCGTCGATATAGCTCAGATTCTTTTGCTGACCACGTTTTGTGACGATTAGTTGGATAACAGCACCAATGTATTCGCTCGGTACAATTATTTCCCCATTGATCCATGGCTCACGAATTTCCTTCACTTTTGTGACATCTGGTAGCTCCGCAGCAGATTTTATATCAAGCTCGTCACTGGTCGTCGTAGTGACTTGGTAGTCAGTGCTAGGATTAGTAACCACTAGATCGAGATTGTACTCACGCTCGAGTCGTTCGCGAACAATATCCATATGCAGCAATCCCAAAAAGCCAATACGCACGCCAAACCCAAGCACTGGCGAATTCTCTGGCTCAAATTGCAAAGCAGAATCACTGAGTGATAACTTCTCGATAGCTTCTTTGAGGTCGTTATAATCCTCATTTGATACAGGGAAGAATCCAGCATACACAAATGGCTTTACGTGCTGATAACCAGGTAGTTGCGAATCAGTATGAGAACGTTTTGTCGTGATAGTATCACCAACTCTCGCATCTCGCGTCGTTTTCAAATTAGTCACTATGTAACCAATCTCACCGCTAGCAATTTCTGAACCGGGCAACATCATTGGGCTGAGCGTTCCTACTTCAAGTGCAATACCATGTGCACCAGTTGCAAGCATTTCGATAATGTCCGCTTTTTTGATACTGCCGTCCACAACGCGTATATAGAGTACAACACCGCGGTAGTCGTCGTAATAACTATCAAATATCAATGCCCGGGTTGGAGCTGCCGCGTCGCCGCGTGGCTCTGGGACACGTTCAAGAATCGCATCCAGCACCTGATCGACGTTTTCACCAGTTTTTGCCGAAATTTTGATAATATCTTCGTCTTTGCAGCCAAGCAGATTGATAACTTCTTTTGACACGCGTGGAACATCGGCGGCAGGCAAGTCGACTTTGTTGAGCACCGGAATAATTTCAAGATTTGCTTCAAGCGCAAGGTAGACATTAGCTAATGTTTGCGCCTGTATACCTTGACTCGCATCGACTACTAACACGGCGCCTTCACATGCTTCAAGTGAACGTGACACCTCATAACTAAAGTCAACGTGCCCAGGAGTATCAATAAGGTTGAGATCAGTGCCTTTGTAGTGCATTCTAACGGGCGTTAGTTTAATAGTAATACCTTTTTCTCGTTCGAGATCCATTGAATCGAGCAGCTGTGACTTCATATCACGCTTTTGAACGGTACCGGTTACTTCCATCATTCTATCGGCGAGAGTGCTTTTTCCATGATCAATGTGGGCAATGATACAAAAATTACGAATAGAATTAGACATACTTAAATTACTTTCCACCTATATTTTTCATACGACCAAACAATAGTCGACGAACAATTGTTATAACGGGATTTGCTTCTGTAAGTTTTAATATACGCGAAAAAGCTACATACGAACCCATACAAATAATGCCGATAATACAAAATTTTGGAAACGATTCAATAAATCTATCGTCCTGCGCAGTTAGCGGCAAAAGCGTAACCGCGACATAGCTTACCAGCGCCATGAAACCAGTGGCGCTTACCATACGACTAATTGCGCTCCAAAAGGGTCGATCAAACAACCCCTTTATTCGTGTCGACATAACGGCAAATAAAATAGCAACTTCAACTACGCTAGTAATTGATTGAGCCCATGCTAACCCGTATGCATCTGCACCGAGCCCGGCAGTAAACCAAATAGCGAGAGCTATATTAAGTGCAATGGCAAATATAGAGATATATAGTGGCGTTTTCGTATCTTGCTGCGCATAAAAACTACGAGCAGATATAAAATAGATCGAACGGAATAAGATAGCAACAGCCAGCGCTCCTAGAAGCCCTGCCATCAAGGGATCGCCTCCATTTTTAATGAAGTTTACAATATAGCCTCGGGTAAAGAAAGTAAATATAGCGACTGGTAGTGATAACCAAATGATAACACGAATAACGCTTTGCAATTCACTCTTGAATAAGTCAACTCTACCCTCGCTCAGCCGTTCTGTCATTCTAGGAAAAACAGCAGTACTAATTGCCACTCCTATCAAATTTATCGGAGCCATGTGTAAGGTCGAAGCTTGGTCATAGGCAGTCAATGTTCCTGCTTGGCGAAATCTTGATGCAATATTTGTTTCAACAATACCAACAATGTAGTCCATTCCCTGATCAATTGATCGTGGTGGGAGCAGCTTCAAGACTTTGCGAAAACCTTTATTTTTCCAAAAAATCTTAAACTGGTAGTCGAATCCGAGACCAATCAGTCCGATACTACTTACTAAAAGCTGCAAAATCGAGCCGAAGACAACACCAAGTGCAACACCCATTATTCCGCCTTCAAAGATTTGCCAACCAAATAGTGTGATTCCATTGGTAAATACGGTAATTCCGATAACTATACCGATGTTGTACAAAATTGGTGCAAGTGTGAAAAATGCAAATCGTCCGACTGCTTGTTGAATACTGGCAAGTACCGTAGCAATTGCAAATAGAAAAGGATTAACTGCAATTACCCTCATCATACTAATAGCTAGACCCATGCTCGCTTCACTCAAGTGAGGCGCAATAATATAGCGCATCAATGGATCTGCAAAGATTATGATCAAAACACTTGCGACTAAAGTAGCAGCTGCCATCAAATTGATCATGCTACTTGATAACTCCCAAGCAGACTTTTTGTTACCAGTCATTAATCGTTGATTAAAAACAGGTATAAATGTCACACTGAGTGCGCCAGATACAAGTATGAAGAACATGAAGTCAGGAACCTTAAACGCTGCTACATATGCATCAAGTCCTGATTTGTAGCTGTCATAATATGCAGCATTTAACAAACGCAGTCTAAGAAATCCGAAAATAAACGAGATGAGTGTCGCGCTCGAGAGCAGAATCGCCGCAAGCTGGACGGTTACTTTTTGATTTGCCTTAGCGACGACGGAACGGACGCGACCCATCTATATGTTAGCTAGCTACGCGTGGTGTAGCATTGCTTCCTTTGGTAAGTTGACGTTGTGTAATATGGTCTTGACCGCATCTTCTTCAAGTGTTTCTTCTTTGAGCAACGCATTCGCTAATGCATCAAGACTTTCACGATTCCCTTGCAATACTAGCTCAGCTCGCTTAGCAGCTTCTTGCATTAGACCTTTTACTTCTTCGTCGATAATCTTTGCAGTATCGTTGCTGTATGGACGATCGTGAGTCATCTTATCAAACATCATGCCGCCGTTGTCTTCGTGAAATACTTGGTCACGGAGCTTCTGTCCCATGCCCTGCTCGATTACCATATCACGGGCGATTTCAGTCGCTTTGCGCAGATCCGAACCAGCGCCTGTCGTGATGCCATCATCGCCGTAAATGATCTTTTCGGCGATACGGCCACCCAGCGCACGCGCTAAAATATCTTTAAACTCATACACATTTGTATAACTTTTATCCTCGGGGGGCAAGAACCAGGTGACTCCACCAGTACCGCCGCGCGGGATGATCGTAACCTTGTGTACAGGATCAGAATCCGGTAAGACATGACCAACGATTGCATGACCAGCTTCATGATAGGCTGTCAGTTCTTTTTCTTTATCATTCATGATCTTCGTTTTGCGTTCTGGACCGATGGCTACTTTTTCAAACGCTTCAGTTAAATCCGCGCCCGATATTTTCTTCGAATTACGACGCGCTGCAACAATCGCTGCTTCGTTTGCAATGTTTGCGAGGTCAGCACCACTTGATCCAGCTGTTTTTGCAGCAAGTTTATCGAGGTTGACAGTTTCATCGGATGGCTTATTTTTGAAATGAACTTTTAATATTGCTTCACGGTCACGTCGTTCCGGCAACATTATATTTGTTCGACGATCAAATCGACCTGGTCGAAGCAATGCTGGATCAAGAACATCTGCACGGTTCGTTGCAGCGAGTACGATAACGTTTGTTCCCGTTTCGAATCCATCCATTTCAACAAGAATTTGGTTTAAGGTTTGCTCTCGCTCATCATGACCGCCTCCCATTCCTGAGCCACGTTTTCGTCCAACAGCATCAATCTCATCAATAAATATAATTGCTGGTGAATTCTTTTTTGCTTTGGCAAAAAGGTCACGCACACGTGATGCACCAACACCAACAAACATTTCGACGAATTCTGAACCAGAGATAGAGAAAAATGGAACGTTTGCTTCACCTGCTACTGCTCGTGCCAGCATCGTTTTACCAGTACCTGGATTTCCAACAAGCAACACTCCCTTTGGTATTTTGGCGCCGAGTTCTTGATACTTTTTTGGATGTTTTAAGAAATCGACAACTTCTTCGAGGTCCTGTTTCGCTGAGTCATTACCAGCAATATCATCAAAGACTACTTTTTCTTTATCGAGTCCATATAGCTTGGCTTTACTCTTTCCAAACCCAAGCGCTTGGTTATTCTGTCCCTGCGCCTGTCGCATCATAAAGAAGAAGAGGGCACCGATCAAAAGCACAGGGATGAAAATGATGGCGATATTCCAAATAGTGTTTCCAGTTTGGCTTGGGGCACTATCAGAAATTGTTTTCTTGCCCTTTTCATTCAGAATGTCTTTTGACAATAACGTGCCCGCACCACCTTGTACATATGACTTTTCAGTTGGCTTATCTTGACCTTTTCGAGTAATAGTAAGATCATCGCCCTGAGCCTGGATTTTTGTTACATCACCGCTGTTTGCGCCAGCAATAACGTCAGAGATTGGCACGCTTTTCAAATTGCTTTGAGGATTGCTAAAAGCAAAGGCAGCAGAAATTATAACGACCATTACGATCCAAAACAGAACGAGTCGCAAGTTGTTTGAAAAAGATTTCTTTGGTGGTTTCTTCATCGCTGGCATAAAAAAGTTATCATGATCCTTTCAGGTTAGTAGTCACGGCACACTTATATCTGTTTTTATTATAGCAGTTAAGGTGTAGTTTCAACAATGAAGTTGCGCTGTGTGAATCGAACAACTACGCCGGATCCAGCTTCGCACACGGTGCCTGCTCGGTACGTTTTAATTGCGAGTAATAGTCGCTGAAGCTGCGGACGAGTCAACGCACCGTTAGTGATGTGTCGCAGTAGTTCAAGGGCGACAAGTTCATCTATCATTGTCATAAAATAACGCGATCTTGTCTTGTCTTGAGTTACGACGAGCTGCGAGTGTATGCGCGCCGCGAGTTCGTGTTGGCGATAGTAAAGGGTAAATACGGCTTTTTTATCGCCACTCGAAAGTTTACTTAGTTGCTTTCTCAGGCGGTTACGCGTGTAGGTATCCTGTCGGTTCGTCTCATCCTCGACCCATTCTAGATTGTGGTTTAGCGCATATTCATATAGCTCGTTTTTTGTTTTCGCAATAAGCGGTCGCAATATCCTTGTATCACCAAACACAGCTAAGCCTCGCCACCCTGTTCCACGCACAAAATTATGCGCGACTGTTTCAACTAAATCGTCTTGATGATGCGCAGTGATAAGTTTCGCTTCGTGCTCTGCAGCAAGTTTGTGCAAAAACTCATACCGTCTATTCCGAGCAAGCTCCTCACTTGCTGATGATCCGAGTTCTTCGCGTCGTAATTGAAAGGGAAGTTGATATTGTTTTGCTAACGCTTCAACAAATCGGGCATCTGCCTCAGATTCTTTGCGAATACCATGATCAAAATGGGCAACAATTATTTGCGAGTGTATCCGTTTCTGGATCATATCAAGAAGAACAACCGAATCTACCCCGCCAGAAACCGCGACGATATACTTCATTGCATTTGTTTGTAGAGTTTCACGCCAACCCAGATACCGATTAGACCACCAACCGTACTCCAGAGAATACTCCACCCACTAAACGGATCGCTATCTCCAAATAGTACTGGTAGGTATGCGCCCACTGCTCCGAAGATTGTTGCACCGAGTAGAGCCATTTGTTTCATAGCTACAGTATACGTCTATATATTCAATGCGCGCAAATGACTATTCCAACTAACTTCCAAAGGTAAACGCATTGAGTTGTACGCCAGGTGGAACCTGAAACGTCAGTAGCGCATCGGTAGTAAACTCATTAAATGTTGCAACGCTGTATAGACGGGCTTTTTCTAGCGTCAACAACGAGTCGCGTATATCTACACCACCAGCACCTTTTTGACTAATAGGTGTGGAATTAAGACTGACGTTAATTGTTGCTCCATTATTTTGATTGCCGGTGACAAGATACACGTCTTTCGCCGCAACGCGAATCTGTAGCAAGGCTCTCTTACCTGCCCTTATGCCTTCAGGAGCGATTGTCCATTCGCCGCCTAACGTCCATTGATTTACTTGGGTTACAGTGGCCGGCGTAAAGACACGTGTGCCTCGACCAAATGCTGTAGCACCAACGTACATACTGGCGCGGTCCAAGCCAAGGTACGTTTCTGGCGTTTGCTTATTTGATAGCCTGATCGAATCGTTTGTTGAAGCAGTAATTGGAGCAGGCACGTAAGCGCCTTTTTCTTGTAGAAGTGTGCGTATAGCTTCTTCAGTTTCTTTATAATCGCCTTCACCTGCATGATACCGCCGCACATTGCCGTTTTGATCAATCAAATAACTTGCGGGCCAGTATTTATTATCGTATGCGTTCCAGGTCGAAAAATTGTTATCCAGTGCAACCGGGTAGGTAAGACCAGCCTTTTTCACCGCATCTGCCACATTACTTGTTACTTTTTCAAAAGCAAATTCTGGCGCGTGTACACCGATTATTTCAAAACCACTATCTTTGTAGTTGTCATACCACTGCTTGAGATATGGTTGCGTACGGATACAGTTGATGCAGCTATACGTAAAAAAATCCACCAACACGACTTTACCGCGCAGCTCACTCAGCTGTAGCGGTTTGGTATTGAGCCAACTCGTGATGCCAGCAAAATCAGGTGCGGGATATGGCGCAACGTTGAGCACACCATCACTGATAATTTGAGCTGACGCGTTACGTGGAATCAGTTGCGATGAGATTGAATCAAAGTTAAATGGTGTTTTTTCTGATATGTATAGTTGGAGTTGTTTGTCATATCCTGTAATAATTAACAAACCGACGGCGACAAACATGACGGCAATTGTTCGCATAAACCAGCCGGTGGGATTTGCCAGAAATTTAATTCGCCCGATTAGTCGCTGCCCGAGATAGCCAATTAATAGCAGCATGGTACTTAGCCCCACTATGTACCACAGCATATACAGTATAGCCATGCTCAAATTCACTGGCAAAATAGTAGCGACAATGTAAGCATAGACGGGACTACAACTCGAAAAAACGGGCCCAAGTGCTGCGCCAACAATTACTGCGTTAATCGTGGCACCCTTGCCGGTGCTTTTTGCTAAGAGCCGCTGACTCATCGGCTGAAGATTAAGCAAAAGAATCAGTTTGTCATACATGGTAGGGAATAATAGCAGGAGTCCCAGTAGGATCACTATACTGCCGCTGATAATCGTGAAAAACTGCGGCGGCACATTGATAAGCAGCGTCGTTGCTTTGAGCAATAGCGTAAAAATGAGCAATGAAACAGCGAGACTCGCGGCTATAATCAATGGTCGACGCTTGTCGCGTGTTTTACCACTTACAGAACCACCAATAATAACAGGAAGAAGCGGTAAAACACAGGGTGCAAATACCGTGATGGCTCCAGCAAGAAACGCAAGGAATCCAAAAAGCATTAGCGTAGCATCCTATGAGCATAAATCACGTGAATCATCATTACCTACCTAGTATATTTCATCAACGATTCGCTGTGGCATAAAGTACGGTATGCGGTGCCCTGTAGGTATGATGTGATGAACAACATGAGGACCAAGTTGTAACTTGTCAGATAGATTTTTTAGATACACGGGCTTATCATCCCGTCCCGATAACAATACCGTCGGAACACTGACGTCTTTAAGGTCGGTGCGCAAATAATTTTTACCGATGATATTGTAAAAAGACCGTAAACGCGAGGCCGCCGTGTGGCGAAAAAAATCTTTGTTTTGTCGTAAATATTCACGCCGCTGCTGAGGAAGCCACCGTAGTCGGTATAAAAGTTTCATAACTGTCCACGTTATTCCCGTACGGTATTTACCGAGCCCCCATTGGTTAATGCGGCTACCGAGTATAAACTCGCGTCGTAACTCCTCAACATCAAGCATAGCGGGAACATTGACTAGCACTAGCTTGCGAACACGGTGTGGATAGAGATTCGCGTAGCGGAGCGCTATAAGTGATCCCATCGAATGGCCTACAATCGTAAATTTGGCACTAACATTGTGATGTCTCAGCGTAGAATTGATTGCTGCAATATGCTCTTCATAATCATACGTACCGCGATGTGGTTTCGGAGAATTGCCAAAACCGAGCAAATCCATAGCAATGACGCGGTAGTTTTGATCAACTAGTTCTCGTACCTTACGCCAGTAGCGAGACGATGATAAAAATCCATGAAGCAAAACTACCAAAGGCCCATTTCCATGAACTTCACTATATAAGATTGGTGTATGCTTCATCGTCGCTCTTTATGCGTAGCTCTTTGGGCATTTAATTTTACTGAACGTTTATTACGAATTACTAAAACTGCTACCGTAATTACTGCTGCGGCTGCCATCACAGTCAATAGAAATCCAAGGTTCAATGCATGCGTACCAGTCGTAGAACTGTCAGTATGAATGTGCCCTGCGTGTGCAAGATAAAAGATTTGTTGCATTATATAACTCCTTTACGTATTAGGGATGAAGTGAAAATACTTCGTAATGAATTTGTTCGTGAGCGACACCCAACTCGTGCAGAATAGCAACTATCGCACTCATCATAGCTGGTGGCCCACAGACATAGATATCACGTTCATGGACGTCTGGTACGTTGTCGACAATATACTGCTTATCGATCCGGCCAATGGTATAGCTTGCACTTGGCGCCGCGTCGCTATATATGTACTGCACAGACACCGATGAGCCCTGTGCAATTTCATCGAGCTCAGCACGTAGCGGTACGTCAGTGATGTCCCTGTTGCTATAAAGCACAACGGCATCAGTATCGTCACCGGCTGACTGTTCGGCCAGTGCGCGAATCGGCGTTATGCCGATACCACCGGCGATGAGTAGCTGTTTGTCTGTTGTCATTACATCGGAGGTGAACCGACCAAATGGTCCAGAAATAACCACTCGTGATCCAGCCTGCAAAGCGGCAATTTCATTTGTATAGTCACCGACAGCTCGGATGCTTAGCCGAAGCTGATTGTTTTTTGCTACGTACGAGACAGTGAATGGATGTTCTTGCCGCCAGAGGTCTTTCGTTAGAATACGCACGAGGACAAATTGACCAGGTAGTATCTTTAAACGTGATAAAGATTTTGCTGAAATGTATACGCTTGTAACTGTAGGAGTTTCAGGTTCAATTTTTGCAATTTTAAAATCATATTTCATGAAACGGAAAATAGGTAATCCAAATCGCCAAATGAGCAAATTTGCAGCTACAAATACATATAACCCAAGCCAAAAGTACCGAGCAGTTGCTGAACTAAGAAAACTCGTACCGATTGTAAACTGATGGAGTGATGCAAGTACAATGGCAGCATATGCACTCAGATGCACGTAGTACCAATTTTCAAATGACAAACGCCGACGAGCTATATATATTGAGCTGACTATGACTGCGATAAATAACACCTGCGCGATTACCGCTTGCTTCACATCTTCATAGGTAAACACGACATTTAGGTATTCAGCAAAATAGTTCCGTCCGCTTGCGACCGAATAACTAGCGACTATCACGACTGCATGCAGCAGCATCGAAATAATTGCTACGTAGCCGTTGAGTCGGTGGAAGCTTGCTAATCTATCAAGTCCAAATGCTCGTTCTATCCACGCAATTCGCCCCATCAACATAAACTGTGTCAAGGCGGCAAACGTAGCAAGCAGCCCAAGCAAATGGCCCATCGAGAGCAATGTCGACGATAAACCATTGCCAAGGAGCGGTAACGAGGTTGTTGACCATATCAGAACAACTGCGATCAGCAGCCCTGCCCATAGCAATGTGATTAGCTGCTGCGCTAGCGTGATCGTTCCGTCAAATAGTCGTACGCGAAGTTTCATAGCGTTATTCAGTGACGATCACTGTTCCCTTCATGTATGGGTGCGGACTACAGTGATACGCATAGGTACCAGCTTCGTCAAATTTGAAGCTAAACGATTCACCTTTTGCGATCAATTTTCCATTGAGTTTATTGTAGTCATCACCAACAACATTGTGCTGTACACTGTCTTTGTTCGTCCAAGTAACCATCGTGCCCTTTTTTACCGTAATGGTAGCTGGAGTAAAATCAAAGTTTTCGATCGCGACGCTGTCAGTACTGACTGCATCTTTTGCCGTCATGCTGTCACTGCTTGAGGATTTACTGGAATCTTTTGACATGTCCATCGTGCTCATGTCATCGGATTTATTCTGATTCATGCCATAGGCTACGGCACCAATAATACCAGCGAGTACGATAATGCCAATGACAATGAGTGGAGTTTTATTCTTCATACTGCTTCTTTCTTATTTCTGAAATGGGGTAGACTGATCTGTTCACAGTCTACCCCATTATCAATTAGCTATTCTAGTATTCGTATATATTAGAATTTTTCAGGGAACTGTTTTACGATGCCGTCGGCAAGCGTTGAGAATAGTTCGCTAAGGTGATCTGCACCGTCGTTACGGAGCTTTGTTGCTGCGTCAAAGTCACCCTTGGCTTCGTCGTCGATCATGACAGCTGTCATATCAACGTGACTCTTTAAACCTTGGTACAATGCGTCTTCAGGTAGGTTCGGGTTAGCTTTGGCAAGGTATGCTGCAAGTGGTTTTGTGTAGTTAGCGTCGATAGAATCAAGTGCTGTTTTCTTCCCAGCTTCGTCACTCTTACTTGCGGCAACAGCGTAGTTTACAAACTCATCAAGGTGTAGTTTCCATACCTTGTTAAATGTTGTTTCTGCGTCTTTACCATAGATGCTGCCAACTGCTGCACCAAGATCAGTACCATTCTTATATAGGTCAGCACCATCAGCTTTTGCACTTGGTGAGCCATTAAGAGTCGCTGCTACTGCTGCGTAGGTCAAGTCCATGTGCTCGACGCCAAATCCGACGAGTGTTGAGCGCAAGTCTGCTGCTTTGGTCATGCTGTTTGGTTTGCTTTCAGACACAGATGTACTTTTCATGTCCATATGGTCGTCGTTGTGCATGTTTGATGATATAAGGTATCCACCAGCACCACCAACGAGTAGGGCTACTACAGCGGCGACGGCGATTCCTGCTTTACTATTAGATTCCATAGAATCCTCCTTGTTATATTAATTCGGCAGCTAGGTCGGTAAGTATCGTAATTGATTAACTTTACAAACTTAACTGTTTACTATAGTATTATAAGTAGGATGACAAAGTCAACACATTCAGAAAAAAGAGATATTTCCCAGATTACCACCTACCAGTCTGGTATTGTTCAGTCATCCGCTCACCGAGTGCTCAACCGCGTTACTTCCGATTACCTACTTCGTTATGGTCTCTCTTCTATGCAGTGGTTTATGATTGGATCTATCTATGATGCTGGTACTTCTGGCGTGCGTCTGTCTGATTTGATGCGACGGATGAATACGACGCTGCCATACATCACTAATACAATTAGTCTTCTCGAGAGTAAACGTATAGTAAATAAAATCACACATAGTGGCGATAGTCGTATCAAGTTAGTATCTATAGCACCGAGTTACATTTCTACTATAGGTGAAATTGAAGATGGGCTACGTGATCATTTACGAGCTGCATTATATAAAGATGGTCATATTACTCGAGATGAGCTGTCAGCGTACATAACCGTACTCTACAAATTGGCACAGCAAAATCAGTAGCAGGTCACCCCTGGAAATCAACACAACTATTTGGTACAATCAGTCAAGTGTGGCACCGTAGCTCAGCTGGTTAGAGCGCAGGACTCATAAGCCTGAGGTCACAAGTTCAAGCCTTGTCGGTGCTACCAAAATAGGATTTTTAGTCTCTTCGGAGGCTATTTTCTTTATTAACAGATAAGATTCTGCTAGTTTCGCGGTTCTAAATCCCGTATCACAGTCATACACCAAGCCCTCTGGGAATATTGCATCTTGAATACGACGTTTGACCTCTATAGGAGCAAGGTTCCAAAATGATGCTGGATTGCTCATAAACAGTAGAGCGTTGTCTATTACTTGCTCTTTGTCTTTGATGTCGTCAGTAATCTCTGCACGGCGTAGTTCTATCTTGGTAATATCGTTATCAACTTCTGATAACTTACGGTCTTTATCATCTTCGGAAATCTTGTTATCAATGTACAGATCAAGAGTTCTCATGCGTTTATCCTGCAAGGCATTCAACTCATTGTCAAGCGTACGTGCAAGATTATGAGAGTCTCTAGTTTCATTGTTCCACTCGCGTAATACTATATGCTTAAACAGCTTCTGAGCGTCCTCTGTAGGCCGTACACGCTCCATTAATTCCATAAAGTCACCATGTACTATCTCACGCATTTTACTCACAGCAATACCGAGCTCTTTAGCCCTACAGAACATACACGAATAGCGAGGACTCGGACCACTTCGACCGCGAGGTGAACTACCAGTCATAGGCTTGCCACAAGTATGCTGCAAGAACCCACTACGTAAGGGCCACTCTTCTTCAGCAGAACGGCTAAAGTTACGCAAACTACCGTTTAAAATAGCTTGATTTCGATAGTAGGTTGCTTCAGTGATGATTGGTCGGTGTATGCCTTGTATAAGCTTACCTCCAATGTAGTCGGATGTTACAAAGCCTGCATAGAGTGGATTACCTAACATATCTTTTATCATCTGCCATGTACGCATCCCATTTTTACGGTTACGAATACCGATCTTATACGCAAAGTCACGAGCATTTTGCACTGTATAAGCACCAGTAGAGAACTCTTCTAGTAATTGCTTCATCTTCGGAGCGTCTTCGTTAGGCTCGATAGTTACAATCCCTGTTGCAGTCTTTATACGCTTATAACCTATAGGTGCTGCATGTGGCCAAGCGCCTTGTTCAAGTCGTGCAATCATACCGCCAGTCGTACGAGCCATACGAATTTCGTTATCAAATTCTGCAAACGCTGCAAGCATACTCTCCATTAAGTTTCCCATAGGATCGTCAGTAATAGGCTCAGTGACTGATACTAGCTTTATGCCTATCTTCGCTAACTGTGCTTTGATGATGTGATGGTATTCACTTCTACGAGCTAGCCTATCGACTTTATGGATAATACAGTGAGTAATTTTGCCTTTATTCTTCGCACAGTAATCAAGCAGGGCTGCAAGCTTCGGACGGTCTATAAGCTTTGCAGATACACCCTCCTCACGAAATATGTTTTCATCGAGTAGTTCAATGTTATTTGTTTTTGCATATTGTTTACAATAGCCAGTTTGACTATCTAGGCTAGTGCCATCCACTTGGTCTTTACTTGAAACTCGTACGTAAGCTACTGCTCTCATGTCTTCATTATTTTTAGAACCTTTACTCATCTAATTATACCTCTAATCCGTAACTTTTAGAACTTTAAATTTCGGTATATTCCTGAGATATGCTCTCGTAATTGCCGTGAAATCTAGAATCGCCATTGCTACCGTCTCGCCTGAGCTATACTCAGTTGATTGGCCTAGTACCTTCCTAGCTTCTTTTACTGTAATTGGTGTAAGCTCACCTGTTGTGTTTAGAGCCTCCAGTAGCTCTCGATTTATTTCTGCACCCATCGTGTACATACTCCTTATTTTTGCCCATATGAAACAAGCCCTACTATATAAAGGGCATGCATATAGAGGCCTGTTAGTTTATTTAGTACTTCAGAACTAATAGGTGCGAGCCGATGTACATAAATGCGTATATAAAAATGTGGGCTGCCTGTTTGTTCTACTCTCTTAACTATATCACACTTATGAAATATATCTATCGATCTGTAAAGGATACTTTACAGGGGATATTTACTGTTTATTTTTCTGTTTATATATAATTTTTGATATATCGGATCCAGTTAAAGGATCCTCTGTACTGCCAAGTAACGCGTTTGCAATGTCGTTTGGCTTGATCCCTTTTTTATAAAGTCTCATTATCTCCTTGTCGCGTAATATCTTTTCAGGAAAAACTTTCACTCTTTTTATAGGCTTATTGTCGTTTGCCTGCGTTTGTCTGTCCTTTATAAACTGCTTGTGCTGTGCGATAGTATCGGTTATCTGTGTAATCGTAGCGTGTACGGGGATTGCTAGCGTAACCTCTATGTATTTATTCTGCATAGCGTCATTAATGTACGATGCTTGATAATTATGCGTTTCATCCCGATTGTTGCCTGAAGCTTTCATGGCTTTATGGTCGAGTATGTACACTCCATTACGTAACTTATCCAAAGCAACCTCATTATGTGCTACATAATGATAGATGAAGTCTTCCATTACCAGAGGGAGGTTGTGCTTCATCATAATTTGATGTAGTGGTGAAGGTATTTCATCGCCGTTTACAATATCATCGCCATCTAGCATCTCAATTACTTCTACATTTTCGTAGGTGGACTTGCGAATATCTACTTTAGAGATGCGTAACAAATCGATATCAATGATGAAATCATCGTTATTAATCAGACGCATAAAATGATTGTAAAATGGCAATTGCTCACGGGTAGGATTAATGTACATATCTCTATTTTATAACACCTTAGATTTTGCACAATTTTGTGTTTAAAAGTTGTAGATGGAGTAGAACTCATCTTTTTAGTTTGAACGCAAAAAAGTCGGGTTTAACACCATGTTTAGAGCGTAAAAAGTTATTGTTTCAGATGCTCTGTTACAATTAAAATGTAAACGTTGAAAATAATGATTAATCTAGGTCTAACGAAATTATTATTTACAAAAACATCTTAGCGCTAGGAAGAAGTTAGAAATGTTAAAAGCAAGCAAAAGCAATTCAGATAAGCAAGTTATGAAATGGATATCTCTAGTCTTAATTATTGCGGCCGTGGGCGCTGGAGGTTATTTTGGTTATAAATATTATCAAAATTACCAAGAGAATAAAATTTACTCAGTAAACGAAACTGTGAACTTTACAGACTTTGATTTTCGGGTTACTAAGTCGGAATATAAAGCAGTTAACCTACCTATAGATAATGATACTGTTAAGAAGTACGGTGGCATCGAAAAGAAAGAAGACTGTGACAAACTTTCAGATTCACCAACTTATTTTTTTGATTATCCTGCTGGAGCTACAATTCCGGATGTGCCACCTAAGACAGGGCCGTCTGACCGAGTCATATGCGAAAGAAGGAATGAATCAAGAAGCGCAATTCAGGAATATTCCTCAGATAATAAACAATTAGTCGTTGACTTTACGATAACTGCACGTAGTGAGGTTAATAGTGGTGATCTTAAAATAGAACTTGAAGCAGATAGTGGTAGGAACCTCAACGAAAAAGTTGATACTTTCAATGTCAATCAATTCTTTAAGTATGGAGCTCAAGAAAAACGACCACTGATGCTTGACGGGACAATCCCTACCTACGGAGGTGAGTATAAGCAAGTTTATATACCGTACTTCGCGAGCCCAATCAAAGGCGACATAAACAAAGGACTGGAGCGTAAAGGCTATATATACACAGATATCCGTAATTCAGAAAATACTGTAGATATGAAAATAACCTACAAGAACGATACACGAATAGTGCGCATTACACGTTAAAGAACAGCCCTCTACGTATAAAAAGTAATAGCCATAGCCACTATGCTGCGCTACTTTATACCTGTTGAAATGCGATATCAGTATTTCATGCTTATTGTATGCTTATACTAGACTATCCATACTTTTGAGATGATGGATCCCTGGATGAATAGGCCGTATAGATAGATAGTGCCATGACCACACAGAAGCACTAAGAGGGAGGCCTCCCACACCCCACGTATGCATTAAGTTAGTAGAGACAATTGACTATGCAGTAACTGGAACAAAGCTTTCTAAAACCTTAGCACCTTTTGTTCTGTTGCACTTCCAACATAACGTTTGTAAGTTCGTTTCAATAGTTATACCACCTTTAGCGATTGGCATGACGTGGTCAATCTCAAGCAATAAATGCGCTTCCTTTTGTTTAGATATACCGCATGACATGCATGTATACTTATCTCGCACCAGAATACTTTCTCTTAGGCTTGGAGTCATGAGTTGACGTTGATACTGTGCAGATTTTCTATATGCTATTAGGTCGTTCAGGAACCCTGCGAAATCTTCTAGGCGTTCTTCGTCGAGTATGATGGAGTTGCTATATGCCTTCCTGTTGGTTGGTGACGTGTAGTTAAACGAATAGCCCATATAATAGTTCTTTTCAAACTTAGGCAATTTGCGTGAACCTAGCTTCTTCATGGTCATAGACTTGAATATATATGCACCCCTATACATATGCTTCTGTATGTATTCCATGAGTTCGCTATACTCGTCCGTTAGAATCTCATGTGTTTGGTTTATAGTGTTATATTTTTGAAGAATAGATTCAATAATCTGCATAGATGACTCGTCAATTTTGGTGTTCTTGAAAAAATATTTGACTATATATTTGTAAACATCAAGTTGAGAGTTCTTGTAAACAGTTAGTGTGCTATTGCGTACGTTGCCAGTTGTAAGTTGTTGCTGTTGTGAGCGGATATAACCACGAGTCTCATCCATAAAATTGTCAAACTCATTGTATTCAACAATCTTCTCAGCTAGCTTCTCTTTGATAGATAGGAAGTCTGGTGTTTTGTAATATGCCAGAGTTTTAAAGAGGTAGACTAGATAGTAAATGCCGACAACTACCATGAATATGAACAGGGGAATCAGTATGATGAAGGACGTAACGCTAATAATGAACAGTGCCAAAATCGTGTACCACACTGGGTGCTTTTTGTAGAGTGTTACGAACTTAACTAAGAACTCGTGCATGTTATCAAAATTATAACATTAAATATGCGTAACCAGCCTTGCCAGTAAAATTTAAACATAGCCAAAAATACTAGCTTCCACGGATTTTATAGGGTTAAATGGTATGGATTTTTGTTTAATTGTTATGTTATGTTTGCGCTATAAAGTAGTAACCTATAAACAGGAATTACGCTACTAGTCTTGGCGAGGCCTACCGTACCCCACCCCTCCCATTAGCTAGTGATGAATCGGATTAAAGTGTCGAGCTCAGGTAGTCTTTTCCTTGCATTCTCAATGAACTCTAGGGAGAATTGTCCTTCGTATGCCCTGCTATCAGTCCTTTTGTCAGAGGCTACGTAATCTCTTTCGAAACGTTGCTTACACGTTTTAGATTTATACCCCGAAAAATCTTTATTCTCTAGTATTGCGAGTAGCAACGCCTCAATGCAAGGCACACTCCAGATTAATTCAATGTTCAGTTTTTTAGCAATGCGCTCAGCTTTCTTGATTTCGTCATACGTCCTATCCCTATCAAGCTTTACAACACGCCTATCGAAACTTCCAAGAACGTTATTTGCCTCAATTACAAGTACATCCGGCGCTCCACCATTTCCTTGCTTAGCTCGAATCCGAATGCCAGTTTTACCGGCGATGGTATACATATTTATCAGATGACGAACAAAAGCGAGATCGTGAGCCCCCTCACAATAGACGAGGGCGGTTCTTCTGACACTTCTTATTTTTGTTTTCCTACCCCCACTCATAAATCTATCCTAGGTTTGGAACGGCTCCGTACGCTCCAGCAATATACTTGGTGTAGTAGTTATCGTCCGTTCGCACACCTTTTACAGAATCAAGCCTCCACACATCAGTACAGCCACCGCCATTTTTTTCTATAAAGATAATCTGATACTTATCTAAGCTAGAGAGGATGGTTGGAGTGTGAGAGCTAAAGAATAGCTGCGCAGACTTTGGATTAAGTTCATTTGAGCTAAACATTGAAACTATCTCTTCAACAATCTCCGGGTGAAGATTGGCGTCGAGCTCGTCAATTACTGCAATACCGCCTCTAGTTAGTGCCGTGAGTAAGTACTGTAAGATAATAATAATCTGTTTCGTACCCGATGATTCATATTTAAGAGGCAAATCAAAACCACCACCTTCAAAATCGTGATGGATACTAAAGAAGGAGGTCTCTTGTACTTCTACCTTTTCAAAAGAGTTGAAACCAATATCATAGCGAGAAAGGATAGACTCTACTTGATCTTTGAGATCAGGTCTGTCATAAAAAAACTCAATAGCTTGATTAGCGAGACGATCATGCAGATGCGAGGCGCTTGGGTAGTTTCTGTAGCCAGCCTCAGCAACATTTGTAGAGATTCCATCCCTCCAATAGGTAGCAATTAGGGTAGCTAACGGATTCTTGTCACGAAACGCCGTAGCCACAACACTAGAATTCTTGCGCAATTTTACATGAGCAATATCAAAGACTTTATCATTAACCCTATACTCTTCTTTCTCATCATCCCATTCACGTGAGAATAAAACCTTCAACGTAGACCGCTGCGTCGTCTTACTTCTTTCGCTCAATGTTTCGCTTAGGATACGTGACGGATTCATTGTAAAAGCGTAAGTAAATAGCCTCTCGTCAATGGAAAAGATAACTGATAGATGAGTTGGCTTTGATTTGTTACTGCGTCCAAAAGGCCGAACTGGCAAGTCAGCATCCGGGTCATCAGTGTAGGCGTCCACTACAAGCCATTGCATAAAAGGTAGTACCTTTAATACATTTGTCTTCCCAGAGGCATTAGCTCCAATAACTGCCTCTACCAATGAGACTCTGCCGTCTGTAGGGATTTTTACGTAGCTAGTCTTGGCTGGTGCGTTGTCGCCGACAGCGAAATCAACCTCCACCTTATCTCTAATAGAATAGAAGTTCTCACACGTAAATGAATGTATCATGTGTTAATATTAGCACATGACGTGTCTATAAACAAGATATTAACGATTATCTGTTAATAACTGCCTTATAAGTTGACAAGTGAGCCATAGAAGCCCATAATTAGACTTGCATTGACTAAAGAGGAGGCGCAATACAAAAAAATAATCGACTAAAAGCAACAAACTACCCGACTTGACGTACAGGCAGCTTGGGAGAACTTAAAGCACGGAAGCACCTAGTTCTTTTTCATCTTACTCGAACGTCAGTAATATAACAAGAAATGAATACGGAGTATAACGTGAAAACATTAATGATCGGCTACGACCTAAATAAGTCTGGCCAAAATTACGATGATCTAATTAATACAATTAAAGGCATGGGCACATGGTGGCATTACCTTGATAGCACTTGGCTAGTAAAGACAGATGAGACCCATACTACAGCAAGGAACAAACTCAAGCATCACCTTGATAGCAACGACGAACTACTTGTCGTGGATGTGACAGGCGACGCCGCCGCTTGGACGGGATTTTCTGAGTCTGCCGGTAAATGGTTAAAAGATAACCTGTAAATGTAGTGATGAGCGGGGGGTGTCTTCACCTCCTTGTTCTATTACTGCTACTTAGACTCTATCAAGTAAGTGATTCGCATCGTCCGATATATTTCAGCCGCCACAATCAGTTCACGCTTTATCTGGTTCCAAGTGGTTAATAGCGTTTCTACCATAGAAAATACCCCATTATCACCATGGGGTATTTTCTTTGGTTACCCGTTAGCAAGTCGCCACTCTATACAGCAATCTAACAATGCGTGATAGAATACAAGCACAACAGTTAATTCGGAGGATGATATGCAAGAAGATCAACAGACTACTGAAGTACGCGAAACTGCCACGCAAGCCGGTGACACTAGCGTTCAGCGTCAAACAGTTCGTCAAACCACCCAAATTTCTGGAGCTGTAGTAGCTCAGAGGGTTGTGTGGTTTATTGTCGGCGTTATCGTTGTTTTGATTGGCTTACGATTCGTACTCTTGCTACTAGGTGCAAACAATGCCGCTGGCTTTACAGATTTCGTTTACTCTCTCAGCGGTGCATTCGTCTCACCATTTATCGGTATCTTTGGCGAACCAAGCTATGGCAAGTCAGTCTTTGAAATTAGCAGCTTGCTTGCTATAGTCGTGTACTTGCTTATTGGTTGGGGTATCGCAAAACTACTGACGATCAATCGACCCAGTCAAGAAGTATAATTTTTCTATACGTCAAAATTAATTGAAGCGAGAGTGGGATCTGCTAGTCGTCGTGTTACGAGTGCGCCCAGGACGTAGCCGACGTCTGTCCGATTAATTTCATTATTGTTTGATTCTTTGTCTTGTTGTTCGATCATATAAACCTTTTTGTTTTTATTGTTTAATATTAGTATTAAAGCACAAACAGTTTAAAAAAGCAATAGTTATATCACATTTAGTTGTATATTCTGTCTTTACCCTTATACACCGCTTATGGTATAACTATGCTAAGGGTTACAAAAAACAAATATACAATGAACACTTCGACAGCTTTTATCATTCTCACCGTTGCAGCTCTGATACATGCCAGCTTTCAACTTGGTACCAGCATGTTGACGTTGCTATCGAGTCATACAATTGGTCGAAAAAAATCACATGCCAGACTACTGCTGCTGACTAACTCCTTCGTGAGTGGTGTTTTGGTTATGACCATCCTGCTGGTATCGTTTTGTGCCATGGCACTCCTGCGCTTTTCTGGAACTGATAATACACAAATTTTGTGGGTAGCTATTTGTGGTATATCTATGATGCTTGGTATCTCTGTGTGGTTGTTTTATTACCGAAAAGAAAAGGGGACCAGTATATGGATCCCGCGCGCATGGGCCGCTTTCTTGACGACTCGTACCAAAAAGGCCACTCACTCTTCTGAAGCTTTTAGCCTTGGTATGAGCAGCGTCATTGGCGAGCTATTGTTCTTATTTGCACCTCTACTTGTCGCAGGACTAGCACTCATTGAACTAACACCTGCCCTGCAGCTTGCAGGTGTTACCTACTACGGCATAGTTTCATCACTATCACTTGTAATTGTCTCAGCGTTAGTCGGCAGTGGTCATAGCATCAGTCGTATCCAAAAATGGCGAGAGACAAACAAAGGTTTTCTGCAATTTGCTGCCGGTAGCGGGCTGCTCGTTCTTGGCTTTTATCTATACGTCAACGAAGTAGCCGCGAGCGCAAGCACAATCGCTGTAGGAGGTATGTGATATGACGACACCTGCTATCGATACACATGTGGTCAAACGCGGTGGCGCGAGGACCACAGAACGGTTTTCGCCAGAAAAATTACACGCTAGCGTTCAAGCGGCTTGCCTGAGTGTACGTAGCCCAGAGGGGGAAGCCGAAATAATTGCTCACCGTGTGGTTGCTGCGGCCAGTCAATGGTGCTACCAAAAATCAACTGTCACTTCCCGCGACATACGTCGTATTGCCGCACGAGGATTAGAGCTTTTACATCCAGAAGCTGCCTATCTTTACCAAACACATGAAATGGTTGTCTAAAAGGAGCGTAAAACACATATGGCACGAAAACCAACATTTGATTATGATCTTATCGTTATCGGTAGTGGCGCCGGCGGTAGTCCCGCGGCAAGTATAGCTGCAGCGGCTGGCAAGAGAGTTGCCGTTGTCGAAGCTGATATGTTCGGCGGAGAATCACCAAACTGGGGCGACGTCCCCGTCAAAGCACTGCTCCATGCCGCGCAGCTGTATGATGAAGCTCGTCATGGCACACGCTTTGGTTTGCGGAGCGCGACACTTGGTTACAACTTTATGTCGCTTAAGTCATGGAAAGATAAAGCTGTAAAACGCACTGGAGCAGGGAACAATAAATCGTATTACGAGAAGCAGGGGATAGATACATATAACTCCCCTGCTCACTTCATTTCGCCGCATGAAATAAGCATTAATAGACGGCATTTGTCCTCGAAGCAATTTCTGATCGCCACTGGATCATATTGGAAAAATCCATTAATTGCCGGGCTCGATACGATTGCCTTCTATACCCCACGAACAATATTAGATAGTATCAGATTGCCAAAGTCCCTCCTGATTATCGGGGGTGGCAGCAGTGCTGTCGAATTTGCACAGCTATTTGCGATCCTCGGTACCAAGGTATATATCACTGAAAAAGCCGCTCGCATTCTCCCCGACCAAGACTCTGAGTCCGGCGAACTCATCGCTCGTTTACTCGCCGAAGATAAAGGCGTTAGCGTACTCACTCAAACGCGTATCCTAAGTGTCCAAAAAGATGGACTTAGTAAACGCGTTGTTGTCTCAAGAGCCGGTACGGAAAAATCAATTCGTGTCGATGAAATATTAGTCACGACCGGTCGAACACCAACAGTAGACATCGGTCTAGAAAACGCTAGTGTTGCTTATACGCCCAATGGCATAGAGGTTGATGAATACCTTCAGACATCAGCACAACATATTTTTGCTGCTGGTGATGTTCTTGGTAGCAAAAAGTATTTGCACACTGCTCTCACCGAGAGTCGCATCGCCGCCCACAACCTGCTAAACAAGCAAAGGGTAAAGCCAGACTACAACGCGATTCCAAACATTACCTTCACCTACCCTGGCATCGCTTCAGTTGGACTTACCGAAGACGATTGCCTCAAACGTGATCTCGATATCAAAAAATCCATTGCGCCACTCAACATGATCGCTCGAAGTAACACCTCAGATTATCGTGATGGCTTCGTCAAAATCATTGCTGATAAACGTGGCGTCATCATCGGCAGCACCATCGTGGCACCTCATGCCGGTGAAATGATTCATGAGCTTACAATCGCCGTCAAACACCAGATGACCGCTGCGGAAATCGCAGCTACTCCGCACGCGTATCTCAGCTGGTCAGAAGCTATTCGCGTAGCAGCAAGCAGACTGACATAAAATTAAAGCACCTACAACAGAAAAAACGATTACCATTTGGTAATCGTTTTTTCTTGGTAGCGGGGGCAGGATTTGAACCTACGACCTCGTGGTTATGAGCCACGCGAGCTGACCACTGCTCCACCCCGCGACGCATGTATCATAATAACAGATACAGCCACGTATTTCAACGTTTGCTGGCGCCAAAAAGAAAGTTCATCCATTGCTCCATGTTGGTAGGCTGACTTGCGATAATGTGCGATGGCTTGTCGTAGCTGTCGAACTTTGCAGCGTCTGGACTATTTGGTGGTAGTATCAATACTTTTTCGCCAGGAAATACCAGCCCGAGGCGCTGTCTAACCGCAAGTTCTTTGTATTCATCACTCTGGTAATATTTTTGTTGGTAGCGCAGCGTATCTGTTTCGAGCTCTACTAGTTGGAGTTGCTTTTGCTTGCCATCAATTTCTTTTTGGAGAGCATAATTTCGCTGCAACACACCAATAGAACCCCACGCCCAGCTAACCGCGATAAATAACGCTACCGCGATCACTAGGTTGTTCGTCGTAATATACTGATGACGGAGCCGATAATATATTTTATTGATGTTTATATGTTTCATGAAATTGTTCTCTAATAATTGTAGCCCAGCAGATGAGATTACGCTATACTAGCAGGTAGACCTCAGAGGTGTTGCTTGAAATCGTAATGTTAGTTTTTTATTTTGTGGGGGCGTAGCTCAGTGGTTAGAGCAGTTGGCTCATAACTAATTGGTCGCTGGTTCAAGTCCAGCCGCCCCCACCAAATATAAAAGTAACGACAGCCATAAAACTCTTCGGCAGATGGTAATCATATTTTGAAGTTGATTTTTTACCAATAAAGTTATATAATAGATATATGGCATATTGTGCTCCTTCACGGGAGCACTTTTGCTAGCACATCTCATTTTCACTCGAGCGAGATCAGGAGACTGAATTACCTTGTGTAACAACAACGAACATTGCCCTCCGACTGACACAAGTCACCTCAGGCGACTACTAGGGGTAGATATCCAGGTAGCCGATTTGGTGGCAACTCAACATCGAGGGGGCCAGATCGACGCGTCTGATCTCTTCACCACCCTGCCGGGTGGATCCGTGCAGTTCACCAGACGTGGGCTGTTTGTGCTTGCTGGCACTGGCCTCGCAGCAGGTGCAGCTGCAATTGCGACTCCGTCTTCTGCGGCGGCTACGTCATCGAATGGACTCATCGCCACCACTCATGCCACTCACGTGCATGGGATTACCTGTACCTGTGAAGGTATTGGTACGGGTGTCGGTGCAGCGGAAGCAGCCATCGACACTGGCGTCAGGTACATCTGGGACACCAAGCACAACTGGCATCTAGACGCACGAACGAAGGTTCAGGCGACGTCGCTCGGTAACTGGAATCAGACCAATCCAGCGATCGCATGGAAGCCTGACGCGGTAGGCACTGCAATATCAAGTACCAGCACGATCGTGTCACTAACTGGATCAGACGCCATGTACGGCACTGCTGCAACACGCTTCGCTATTGACACGTCCGGCCTGGCTCCGGCAGCACACGTCCTCCAGTGCACCAATACCAAGGATGTTCTCACCGGAAGTATCGGTGAGTACGACAATGGCACCAAGAAGCTCAAGGGTCGCGGCGTAGGACCAGTTTACAAGCTGCAAATCCTGCGAGGAAGCGCCTGCGTGCAGATCGTCGTGACTCTCAGTCGGTGGCGCAATATCACCGGCACTACCAAGGCGAACCGGGTTTCCGGCGATGGTCGTCTACGGATCGTTTTCCGTATCGGAGGGAGTATTACGACTCAGAGAGCCTGGGTCAGCCCGACCAACCCCTATGCCGACGGAAACGTCGACCTTCCGGCCCTTGCTGGCAGTGACGGCTGGGCGCTGCCGATGATCACAATCGTCGACTGGGTCAAGCAACTTTGGCCTGAGTACCTACCAGACGGGTCACGGCCGGCGAATGCAATTATCGCCGACATGAACTCGATCACCGGTATCGACATCGGCCTCTGCGTGTGGGATAACGGTTCGGCGAATCTTCTGATGAGCCGACTCGATTTGCCCCGCTACGTACTTGGGGCCGACGCCTATGCGCTCAACGAGCAATTGGTCGCCAAGCTGAATTCCATGTACTCCTCCAAGGGTGTGCTGATCTTGCCTGGCAACGAAATCAGTGACGACGGCACGCACATCGGTGGTCTTGGAGGTTCCTTCTACGGCGTCTCCAATCTCACGCCCCCTGGCTCTTCGGTCTCAGGGAGCGTGTTGGCAGCCCGTGCCATCAGAGCTGCGGGCGGAGTGCCTTCGTACAACCACGCATTTGGTACGACCAGCCATGGTCGTACGCCACAGGCCGTCTTCGACGCCGCCAGGCGCACGCGGGCTAACGAATGCGTTTTCCTCGAGACTGGGTACGACCAGCGCGGCGGTCAAGGTATGCCGGCGCACATCGCCGTTGGCGACAGGCTCGCATGCATCGGCATCGACACCACCGATGGTGGCGTGAACGATAGCCACACAGGTATCAACTGGAAGGATTCCAACCCATCAGGTGACCCATCAACGGGCCAGGACACCATGTCCAACTTACTGTTCTCCAGCGATACCACCACGGAGAGCTTCCTACTCGCAATGAAAAGAGGAGAAGTCAGTCCAGTTCGACTCGGCTCGCTCGATAAGGATCCGTGGATCCGGATAACTCTCGATGAATACCCGCAGGGTTCCATCGTTTATAACCCCGCTGCGGTCAACGTCCTGATCGGCATGACGGTTATAGGCGTTCCTGCCGGGTCAATCGTTTACCTCGACCGTGGCAAGATCGACTTCAAGAACATCACGAGTCAGAACATCGAGCTCGGATGGAAGCAGATTACGATTTCCGCTTTCGGTACTGCCGAGATGACCATGACGGTTCCTGGTAACGACTACTGGTATCGCATTCGGGTCTGCAACGCGGCTGGCAAGGTCACGGCTTACACGACCCGTGTCAAGTCAGAGATCACCGGTAGGCCAGCAAACCTGCAGGCACCAGCCGAGCGCTACATCACTGTCTGAGCAACACCGCTCAAGCTGAATAACAATACTGAGAGTGAGGTGAGATTCCTGGTGACTGCCCTGCCCCTTGCTGATACAAGGATGCGCGGGGTGGTCACCGACTCAACCAATGTATGGATAGCTGTAACTATCGATGCATTGGTTGAGTTAAAAATTACATATTCAATGCGGTGATATGGCTAAGCCGCTGGCTGTTCTTGTCCAAGTTTTTTTAATGCATGAAATGCCATCGCTTTTACAGCCATATGCTTCTGCGCTGCTGTCAATTGGTCAATCCAAAAAGCGCGGCGCGTGCGTTGCTCATCTGTCAAAATTTTGATATGGCGTCGTGCATCGCCAACTCTCAGCTTAGAAATAACATCTTGCGTCATGTCGTCGGTTATTGGACTATCTAGATTCGGAGCGACATTCTCAGCCAGAGCCGTAGCAAAACAAGTCCGCTGAGTAAGAAGCTGTAAGCCTCGGCGAGTTAGTCCTTGATGCTGCCAATCACTCAAGCCTTGCGAACCAGAAATAGCCGCAAAGTCATGCATGTCCTTTATTGCTTCTGCAATACCCATGAGTGCTGTTACATTACCAGGAACTTGCGCAGCAAATCCAGTTATTTCTTCAACAATAGATATCAATGCTTTAGTAGGCTCTTCGCTCACTGATTTTTGTTGATGTCTTAACACTTCATTTAGATATCTTCCATACCCACCCGGAAGATCACGATTTTCTATAGCACCGAGAGCAAGATTAACCTCACGACGTGAACGGGGATAAAATCCTGCTTCAGTGACCACGATCATAATTCGTTCAGTTGGTGTCAGCTTTCGCGGTTCGCCATCAGCTAAAGGTCTCGTCTGCTGGCCATCTACAAAATACATAGGATGATCCTCGATCCCAGTTGGGCACCAGCCAAGTGTGTCTGGAATATCTGGTGGTAATACGTCGCCGTCTTTAGTGACCATAAATAATCGCTCGGACATATTATGCTATCATAGCATAAGTATTATCGTTTGTCAATCTATTCCCATCTGAAAACTCTGAAAGCGATCGCATAAATAATGACAACCCAGATGCCGATCAGCCCAAGCTGTGGACCAATTTCAAACAGATGCTTGCCTTCTGTAGTGATCATACGAATACCATCGATAATTGGTGTCAGTGGCAAGAATGCGCTAATATTTTGCAGCCATTCTGGCATCAAGAATCGTGGGAAAAACGTACCAGACAAAAACAGCATCGGAAACACGAGTATGTTGCTTAGAGGCGCTGCTTGACGCTCGTTCTTAGCCCAGCCGCCGAGTGCTAAACCAATACCAAGCATGGTAATCGTACCAAGAACAAGGAATATCGCAAGCTCAAAATAATTACCCACAACGTTAAGATGGAAAACACTAATAGCGACCGCTATCGTAATCGCAAAACTGATCAACCCAACTACTGCTTGTCCAACCATTGTGGCCAAAAAATACTGCCAGACACGAAGTGGCGTGGTACTGAGCCGGCGAAGAATCCCCATCTTTTTAAGTTCCGGAAAGACATTCATTGGACCAAAGATGCCGATCCCAATCAGCGAGAAGCCAAGTAGGCCGGCAAACGTATAGTCAAATGGCGAAAGACTGCGCTCATTGAGCTGAGTACTTTTAACTGTAAACGGTACGCTTGTATTCACAAATTTCGCATTGATGCCCTTAAATTCGGCATCGAGCACAGACGATAGCGCGGCGGCCGACTGCTGATTATTTTGCGTATAGACGAGCTCTGCTTGCCCACTCGGATAGGTCTGACCTTTTTTGATGGTGCCAAAATCATTTGGCAGTACTATGGCTGCATCAAGTTGCGACTGGCTCATTTTTGCTTTCGCTGCGTCTATAGTCGTGATATCCTTGCTGACTTTGAGCACAGCACTATCCTGTGAGTTTTTGACAAAATCTGCTGCGAACTGAGACTTGGAATTGTTGATGATAGCGACTTTAAACGATACATTTCCGGTATTGCCGTTATTGAGACTGCCAAAGACAAACAAAAATATTAATGGGAAGATGATCGTAAAGAAAATAGCTAACCTATCACGAAAAAATCGCTTTGTATTAATGCGAACAAACGTGGCAACGGTAAATAAAGATTTATTCATCAGATTATTCCTCCCTCAAGGCTTTACCAGTCAAATCGATAAACACATCTTCGAGATTCGCCTGCTCTACCGCCTGCTTCTTTGTAAAACCACGTTTGAGTAATGACTTAATGAGATTTTTTGGGGTATCCTCAGCAATGATTTTACCGTTATCCATGACTGCGATCCGATCACACAATATCTCAGCCTCATCCATGTAGTGTGTCGTCATGATTACTGATATACCGCGGTCTCGCACCTTTTGGATGAGCTCCCACAAGTTGCGACGGGCTTGAGGATCGAGACCAGTGGTTGGTTCATCGAGGAAAAATACTTTTGGTCCATGGACAAGTGCCGTCGTGATACTCAGGCGCTGCTTTTGGCCACCAGATAGATCTTCGACGTAGCTATTAGCTTTTTCCTCAAGATCAACATCACGCAGAAATGCCATGACATCGACTTTTTCGCCGTACGCAGCAGCAAATAATTCTACAACTTCTTTGCACTTAGTTTTATCCTGAAATGCTGGCGTTTGCGGTTGCACACCGATGAGGTACTTTATTTGCTGAGGGTGTTTCGCGGCATCGACACCGTCGATAAATACCGATCCACTATCAATGTCACGCAGCGTTTCCATCATTTCAAGCGTTGTGGTCTTGCCAGCACCATTTGGCCCTAGTATGCCAAATATTTCACCCTTTTTCACAGTGAAACTCACACCATTGACCGCTTGCTTGTCACCATAGCGCTTTTTAAGGTCTTTTACTTCTACCATGTATTTTGCCATATGTGATGATTATACACCTTGTACATCCATCTGGTATTAAAAAAGCCCCGTCCTTAGGCTTAGTGCTGTCTTAGGGAAAACAGGAAGCATCAGAACGGAGCAGTTTTGGCACCTGTTTGTTTGATACCACTGTAGCATCAAAAGCGCTTATGGTGCAAGCAATTTTGTTCACAAAAAACGGGCTACCACTATGTGAATAGCCCGAATTGCGTTTTCAAAATAAGTAACTAGTCTTTTTTCTTTGAAACTGTAAGGAAACCGTTGCGTGGGTTTTCTTTGACAATACGATCTTCTGGAAGATCAACTGGTTCACCCTTTGCATTTTTCTCTACCTTTGCAAAGAAGTAGATCGTTTGTGGTTTACCACCGCGAAGAGTAACTTCAGTTTTGTGTAGGTAGTAAGTGACACCTTTCGAGTTTGTGTGACTGTAAGCCATGTGGTTATATACCTCCTATTAGTTCTTACAAGGATAAGAGTACTGCCTGTGGCGACCAGTGTCAACACCTTAGATAATCGAGTAATGACGGCGTAGTAGCAGCCGTAAGATTCCAAGACTAATTAGTCGAGTGATGATTACCAGTGTTAGAACGACGCATACGACAAGTGACCAACCGGCAAAATCAGGACTCCATGCAGGGCTGTAAAAACTGAATCGATAGAGGTTAGGATTTGGGAAGGTTGTCGTCGTATCGAGTGCACTGCTGCCTTGGTATTTCGCTTGTTCACTACGATTGCACAGCACATACGCTTGCGAGTAACCAGGAAACTGCGCGCTACAGACTTGATCGGCTTTGATATTCGCTTCTCGGTTTGCGACTGACGCGTCTTTACTCGCTTGGACAATTTTTTCCACGTCTCGCTTATAACTACCCTGCAAATAAATTGCTCCCGTTGCCGCATTCATGTGGCCAGCACTGTAGCGTTTCAACGCGTACAAGCTATTGCTCACAGAGCCGATGTCTCCTGCGTCATCAGCATTAAGGATAGCTTGGCGACGCTGCTCCATACCGATGTTATTGAGTCGAAGAAACGACAGAGAAATCAGGCCTGCGAGCAGCAAAATAATAACCAGCTGCCAGGTCTTTATGCGCTGAAGCCGTTTTATATTCTTCTTTACCTGACGCTTATCTGTCACAAGGAATATTTCCCACCTAAAATCTTTATACTTTAGTATAGCCTAGAGAAACTATTTGCGGTAGAGGGCGAACTTGGGCGCTGCGATGAGGAGCGTCAATAGAGCGGTCATTCCGAAGAACACCTGGAGGGCTATTTGTCCATCTGTAATCACAAACAGCAGAGCTAATAACCCACTCGCGGCAGCGGCACCAAAACTCGAGCACACTTCGCTGATATACAGATACTCTATACGCTTGCCTGATATGTCTGCCGTGTCAAAAAGCCCACGCATAAATGGCATAGTGTAGCCTGTCGTCGCTATTTCATTGACTGCATTTGTTAAAACCACACTAAATGGCGTTGCAACAAAAATTCTCAATGAGTGCAATGTGCTGTTGAGATAGGAACTGTACTGTAACAACAGTCCCCCTTTGTTGTGATCAATAAGTCGGCCATAGGCGTATGACGCAACGAGAGCGACAAATAAAGAAATTGAAGTGACAAATCCAATTTTTGCATACACTTGGTCGGTACCGGACGTAAAGACGATTAGGATTAAAAAGAGCGTCCAAGCAGTGCCCGTTGCATAGATATCAACGCCCACAGCGGTTTGTGCTACCATCGATCGCCATGTAGTTCGCCACGGAAACCCTTCAAAATCGAGGTGTCGCCCGACGCGTATAGGTTCGGCCGTCAGTAAGAGCGGACCTGCAGCAAACAAAAACAGCGCGGCTGAAATCCACATGACAACAACTGGTCCAAAAATGAGCGCCATGACACCACCGACGAGCGGGCTCAGGCCAGTTGCTACTTTTTCAAAGATATTCATGTACCCGATCTCTTTTCCAGCATGAATAATGTTCTTGATTTTGGAAAAGTCTACTAAATACGCAATGTCATTGAGTGCATTTGAATACGCTTGCAAGATTCCCCATGCGGCCAGTGCAAGCAGCCCGTACATTGAGTGTGTGGTGTATGGCAGAAATATCATGGAAATCGCCGCTACAATATTACTGATGAGTGTCGCGTGCTTCGGACCAAATCGAGCAACTTGCAAGGCACTTGGATAGGAAAAGATTACTTTGCCTAGGTAAAACAACGCCCAAAATACGGCAACAAATTCAAAAGAGTAGCCTTTTTGAATCAGATATATTGAAGTAAATGTCGAAACCAGACGCAGCGCAAATATTCGCATTGTCCGCGATGCATAGAGCTCTGCGATCTCAGAAAACGTTGCATGACGCCAGAAATGACGACGACGCAAAAACCGGTGAAAAAATGATGGTACCATGTTTGTATTTTTCGCTTATGCCTTTGTCTCGATTATACTACAGTTATGAATATATACTTTTCTGGAATCGGCGGTGTGGGCATTGGGCCATTAGCTCAGATTGCACTCGATGCTGGCTATAATGTGCAAGGCTCAGATGCACAGTCAAGCCTTATGACTGCACAGTTACAGGATCGCGGCGTAACGATAGCGATAGACCAAGACGGTACTTTTTTGCGAACCTGCCACCGAAACACGCCAATAGACTTGTTTGTTTACACCGCTGCACTAGCAGCGAATCACCCAGAGTTACTCGTGGCGCGAGAACTTGGTATTGCGTGCGTCAAGCGCGATGAACTGCTTGCTCGCATCATCGCCGATAAGCAACTCAAGTTAATCGCTGTTGCGGGAACCCACGGCAAAACTACTACGACTGGCATGCTGGTGTGGACAATGCTGCAGCTTGGTATTCCAGTAAGTTATTCGATTGGAACGACAATCAGCTTTGGACCGAGTGGCCGCTACGATCCAACCAGTGAATATTTTGTCTACGAATGTGACGAATTCGATAAGAATTTTTTGCAGTTTCAGCCGTACCTTTCGCTTATCACATCGTTTGACTATGATCACCCAGACACGTATCCAAGTGAAGCCGACTATGCCGCGGCATTTCAACAGTTCCTGCATCAGTCTGTATCAAGTCTACTCTGGCAAACAGATGCAGATGCTATTGGTGCGCAAGAAGAAGACGCATGGTGCCTGCAAGAGGAAGAAGTTCGCGATATACGACTTGCCGGCGAGCATAATCGTCGGAACGGGACGTTGGTACTCAAAGCAATAGAGCGGCTAGGGCTTGGCGAGAATCTCGCTACGCTCGACGCACTTGAGACTTTTCCGGGTACAACTCGCCGCTTCGAAAAGCTGTACGAAAACCTCTACAGTGATTATGGTCATCACCCCGTTGAAATTGCCGCGACGTTGCAACTCGCTCGTGAAATATCTGAGCATGTCATCTTGGTATACCAACCACACCAAAATGTGCGCCAGCATGAAATCTACGACCAATATAGCGATGAAGTGTTTCACAATGCCGAGCAGCTCTATTGGCTACCAACGTATTTGTCACGAGAAGATCCAGAGCTCGAAATATTGCAGCCGGCAGAGCTTACAAAACATCTTGATGCGTCCAAGCTTCATTTCGCACAGCTTGATGAAAAGTTACTCGCCGAAATTCAACAGCACAACCAACAAGGTCATATCGTCGTCTGCATGGGAGCTGGTTCGATTGATGGTTGGATACGAAAACAATTGACATAAGTAGACAAAACTTTTAGTATCCATTTATATGAGAATGGAAACATACAGCGCGCCGGAGGGTTCGGTAGCGGAGAAATATTTTGCTCCTACATTGAAGGGCGCAGCAATTTCGATCGCAGAGCTGCGCCAGAGAGTTGAGCAGAGTGCAATTGGCCAACATTTTTTAACACAGACCCCGCGCTATACCCAGAGCTTTCCTGTCCCTCACGAAAAAGCGGTCGACTACTACGGTATTGATGCATGTCCCGTTCAACACCAAACAGAATTAGCTGATATTTATTTAATGCAAGTTCTTGATGCTGAGTACGACGCTCAGACGTTATTCTTGCCGAATGAAGACGACATAGCACTACTGCACTTCGTCTGTTCGATTCATGATATAGGGGAAAGTGAGCATCAGATTCTGATCGAAGCTGGTCTAACTCCCGTAGGAGATATACCTTCTGGTCAAAAAAAAGACGAAGACCGACACAATGAGGCAAAGAATTTAGCATTCTTGTTTGGTTATTTTTTTTCAGACCTTGATATGGGATTTCTTGATCGTGCATTTAACGTAATTACACACAATCCCTCTTCTGGCGATGAATTTATCCACGAGATCTACGAAACAGCTCACGGTCTTCAATCACTAGCGACTGCCTATAAAGCTGGCGAATCTGCTGAACGTGTAGATGTACCCGAAGCAGATAAAGCAACTATGCGAAGGTTAAAATTGGAAGTATCGATTGGTGCAACTGCGTGGCTATCTGAGCGCAAGTATTTCGATGCAGTGAATACTACATTGGAGCAGCACAATCAATCACCAAAATATATTTGCAATCCAGACGCTTCAAATAGCCATCTTCATCAGCACGATTGCAACATTGCGCAAGTTTAATTTTTCCACTCTTCTTCGAATTCTTCGAAAAAGTACGGATCCCGAAAAAATGTGCGTGCAACGATGTTTTCCACGGCCGGAGCTAGGTCGTATTCATGGAGCTGATGCGGCTTCACCCACAGTTGTCTTTCGTCTAAGCGTATATCGTCCGATTCGAGTCGAAAGACATGCACGAGGGTCGACATGACCGTTTCTTGCTTATCGCGAATACGAATATAGCAATCGCCAGCATGTACGACTGGATAATCGTCGAGGCCGAGCTTCTCAGATGCCTCTCGCTTTGCACTTTGTTCGAGCGATTCATCATCGATGTGCAGCTTACCATACGGCAGCGTCCACTGGTCAGTCCATGGCTGACGCTGCCGACGATAGATCAATAGTTGTCCGTCTGAATTTTGCACCACCAGCATGGTGATAATCTTTGGCTGAGTGCGAACAGTAAGTGTTGATGTCGTAACGCGATCTATATACAGCACACCACGCTTCCCGAGCGAGTAGCCACCTGGCACTTTTTGCACGAAATCATTTTTTAAAAGTATCTTCAGGTGATAGCTAAAAAGATTTGTGTCAGTTTTGGGAGGTCGAAGATCGCGAAATCGAGCTAGCTTTGTAAACATCAAAACGTTCACTATATGCTTTTGTATATGGTGCTCTATTGTCGTTTGCTCAATCATATTTGACTCAATTTATACTTACTTTTATGCTCATATACTACAGTATATAATGGAATTGTTACAGGGAGACGAGCAGAATTATAGGGTGTAGGAGGTGCTATGAATATTTTTCAAACAAAACACTTTTTTGACCAAAATAAAGAGAGTCCCTTGCCCAAAAAAATAGTTCACATCGTTAAAAACTGTGCTTCTCGTGCAGCTACCGGCGTGCTTACTGAGCGTTCACGGCAACTTACCGAAGCTATGATGCTCATGAAACTCTATCAAGCCTATGGAAATGAATCACGGCGTTACACTGCAAGTGCATTAGAGCTTTTGCATACGTCACTTGGTATTGTTAGCACCGGGACTAGCGCTGACAAAATTGGTGCGCAAACCTTGGCCTAGCCAGCGTTGTTCGTACGTCGTCAAAATCTTGTAGTCATCGGTTAGCTCCGAATCATGCAGGTCAAAACTTAGCTCATTGATGTGCCAATGCATGCTGACGAGCTGTTCTAAACTCCAGCAAAAGAACGTTTCATTGTCGTGCTTTACATACAAACTACCATGTACGCCAAGGAGCTGTTTGTACTTCTCTAGATACAAAGCATGTGTCATGCGCCGCCTAGCACTGCGAGGACGCATAAATGGGTCAGCGAATGTTACCCAAATACTACTGACACTACTTGCGACGAACAGCTCATCTATCTGATCTGCTCGAGCTCGCAAAAACCGGATGTTTGCAATACCAGCTGCGAGTGCCTCGTACGCACCCTTTTGTAAACGGTCAGCTTTAACATCGATGCAAACCACTTGACGTTCTGGATGTCGTTTTGCGAGCTCGACGCCAAAAAGCCCCGTACCAGCACCAATTTCAATGATGTCGGCAGGCTGTTTTGTCCATTCCTCTAATTCAAAGCAATTATTGGCATTGGCAAACATCGCAAACTTATACTTTTTGCGTTTTTTGCTAATGATAAAATCATCAGGATTAAGGAGTTCTGCGGCCACAGATGTTATTTTTTAGTTATGTCGATCGATTTGACTTTGGATTTTGCTGTATCAGTGATTTCTTTTGCATCGGTAACAAACTCATCTTTTGTCTTTGTAAGCTCATTAATCGATTCTGTTGCAGAAGACACTAGACTCGCTTTAACCTCATTGACTTCATCAGTCATTTTCTTCACGTCGCTTAACAAACTGCCTAGATCACTAAATAAACTCATAGTATCAGTATACCTCACCGCTCATGCTTAACGTAATGTTTCAACGGTTCCATCTGGCAACAAGCGCAGTAGCCTTGAAGGACTATTGTCAACGACAGTTCCACCGTCGACATAAAAGTCGACGTTGTCACCAAAATAGCTGCCTGCCTCTTCAATGGACATGGCAGGAGGAGAACCTTCAGGATTCGCACTTGGTGCGGCCAGTGGACCGACTTGACGAACGAGCGCGCGCAGTTGATCATTGTCTGGGAGGCGGTACGCGACTGATTCATTTCCGCGCTTGATCCAATCGGGTGCTTTCGTTGATGGCAGAATAAGACTCACTTTTCCAGGCCATATTGACTGGCAAAATTCGGTTGCAGCCGTATCGAGTGTATCAAAAATCTGTTCAACACTACTGATTAACACAATTGGGCTTTTGCGGTCATCCCGACCTTTTACTTCGTAAATACGCTTTACAGCTGACTCATCCGCAGCTCGACCGATGACGCCGTAAATAGTATCGGTGCGCACAACACCGATACCGCCTGAAGACAAAATACTCACAACTTCTGGTGAATCAACTGAGTGAAAAACTTTCATTATATCGTTATTATACCATGTATATAACAGATTAAAATGCTTCCTGAATTCTTATTGTGCTGTTTGCGCATTCTCCGATGAACTTTTATCAATTTGTAGTGATTCTGGACTTAGTACGTCGTTACCATATGCGTCAAAAGATTCAGCTTCCTTAAGTTTTGCATCGTACAATGACTGGAACCGATTAAGTGCATTTTTATCGAGCGCCCCATTCGCATCGAAGCCATTAAAGGATGTATCTTCATGAACTTGTTCGCGTATAGCCTGGTATCCAGGACGGCTCAGATCAAGCTGTGAAGTACCGCTACTGACATATAACGACAAAGCAACGAATACCAAAAATATAGCGATGATGATACTACCAAATACCAAAAACAAAAATCTGTGATGATCAAAAAACGTCAACATATTTGAGCGCGACTTTGAGGTTGATTCATGCTCATTCATCGGGTTGCCTCAGTTGTAACATCAGCTTTTTTCCTAAAATCACCAAAGCTTTTCTTGTATTGGCCCGCTAGTTCAACGAGACGTACACTGGCCGTATGCAGCGCTATCCGTTTTGCACGTGCGTCTGCAACCTGATCATAAAACGTTGTTGGCTGACGCACGCAATCAGTGCTGAGTGCTGCTGATAGCGATACCTCATACACTTTATACGAGTCAAAAAAAGTTTGATACGACGTGTTATAGTTTGCTGTGATCTGTACAAGCGTGCTTCCGTCCAGCTGGTTCGACGCAATACGCTGGTTGAGTGGCACCATTAATTTATCTGAAATTGTTCGGTAGAGTTCGCCTCGGTTGAAGCGTAGCAGTGTATCTGACTGGTGTAGTCTATTCAGTGAAGCTTGCAGGTCAGTACAGTGCGTTTTGATCATTGCAATTTGGCTATCGGTAATAACATTCGGCTGATCTTCTCCGCGAGCAGTACGCGCAAAAAGCGTGCTTCCACTCACTATGAGTGCAACAACGGTAATAAAGGCTATGAGTCGTACGTGCATTACCCGTCTATTATCACAGGGGTGCCCCTATTTGGTCAAATGGACTTTGTTTTTATGCAACTGAATTAGTCCATCTTTGATCAATCCCTCGAGTGCATAATCAAACCGTTCATCCATAGCAACACGGGCTCTGAGCGCTTCAATTTCACTAGATCCGCCTGTCAACTGACGTATGATTTCTCCACGTGTTTGCCGTAGGCTACCGATAAATGTAGCTTGTTTTTTATACTGCTGGCTCTTTGAGATGTTTCGCACGCCCTCCGTTTTTAACCAACTCCCATAATCCATCAGTGCCCAGTAGAATGCTCGAGGTGAATCTTGATCGAGTGTCTGTTGTAACTTATCTAGTATCAATGTGTCATCGACTGAAGCTCGGTCATTAAAAAAATGATGGATGTACACAGTTCGAATATTTGTTTCTATAAAAATCGCGGGATAATTATAGCTGTAAGCCAAAATAGCACCAGCGGTATTTTTGCCAACACCCGGCAAAGTCATCAAGCTTTTTAGAGTTGATGGAAACTCACCGTGATATTCATTCACGATCAGTTTGGCGGCTTCATGCAAATATTTGGCTCGCCGGTTGTAGCCGAGACCTTGCCACTGCGTCACGACATCGGAGAGCGATACGACGGCTAAAGATTTTACGTCAGGAAATCGCCTGATAAATTCAGTAAATTTTGGTATGACCCGCACGACTTGAGTCTGTTGAAGCATTATCTCACTGACAAAGACGTAATACGGGCGAGTGTCATCGCGCCACGGCATATCACGGTAGAGTTCCCGCGATTTTTTTAACAGTAATAACTGAAATTCAGGAATTTGTGCCAAAGATTTCATAAGCTCATTATACAGACCACTCTGTTGGCGTATAATAGTAATATGACAACGTACACATTAGCTGGAGGATGTTTTTGGTGCTTAGACGCCGTTTTTCGTAAGCTCAAAGGAGTAGATAGCTCGCTATGTGGCTATGTCGGCGGATCAAAAATGACAGCGCACTACTACGCCGTGGCGAGTGGCATGACGAAACATGCTGAGTCGGTTCAAGTGAGTTTTGATGAATCTATAATCTCAAAAGAAACGATTCTCGACATTTATTTTTTGATTCACAATCCGACGACGCTTAACCAACAAGGTGCTGACAAAGGTCCACAATATCGGAGTGAAATGTTTTATGAAAACGACGATCAGAAAAAAGATTTCGAAGCCGCTATCAAGCGGGCTCAGGAGAATTGGGATGATCAAATCGTGACAAAGCTCTCCCAACTAGAAGCATTTTACGAGGCCGAGCGTGAACATCAAGATTATTTCGAAAACAATCCAAGCAGTGGGTATTGTTACGTCGTCATCGAGCCAAAAGTAGTCAAAGCCAGACAACACTATACTAAATGGTTTAAGGAGGAAGCATGAAATTAACCAAATACGAGCATGCCTGTTTTACTGTAGAAAAAGACGGAAAAGTACTTGTTGTTGATCCAGGTGGATATACGACTGACTTACCAGCCCTAGAAAATGTTGTTGCTGTAATCATCACCCATAAACACGCTGATCATTTTGATATAAATGCAGTTGAAGCGCTATTTGCCAGTAATCCAGATATTGTAGTTTATAGCCCGCAGCAAGTCGATGAGTCACTTGTAGCTGCAGCATTTTCACATAAGGCAGTTGCAGCAGGAGAAACTATAAGTTGCGGACCATTTGAACTCGAGTTCTTTGGTGGTGATCATGCAGAAATTCATGCGTCATTACCAATAGATCAAAACGTCGCGGTCATGGTCAATGACACAGTTTATTATCCGGGTGATTCTTTTACTCAGCCTAACAAGCCAGTTGCAGTGCTTGCCTTGCCGGTCGCAGCGCCATGGCTCAAGATGAGTGAAGTGATTGATTATATAGCAGAAGTTAAACCTACAATGGCATTTCCAACTCATGACGCAATCTTGTCGTCAACTGGTAAGAAATTGTCTGACACCATGTTGCCCGGCTTCATGCAAATATACGGTGGCACGTACAAACGCATCGACAGCATGACAGTCGATCTATAGATGGAAGATGCTTTGCTTCATCTTCAAAAGGTTGATGCTCATCTTGCAGAATTGATTACCCATTACCCTGCCCCAACGTTCAGCGCACACACTGATTATTATGAAGCGCTGGTAAGTAGCATCATTTCTCAACAGTTAAGCGTCAAAGCAGCACGCAGCATTGAAGAAAAATTCAAAACGTTATTTGGCGGTGAATTGCCCGCACCTGAGCAAATCATAGCTTCCGACCTAGAGCAGCTCAGAGCTGTTGGCTTATCACGGCCAAAAGCTAGTTACATACTAGACTTAGCGCAAAAAATTATTGATGGTTCAGTTAGATTTGAGAAACTCGATGAACTTTCAAATCAAACAATCATTGACGAGCTGACGAAAATCAAAGGCATCGGTGTATGGACGGTTCATATGTTTTTGATCTTTTGTATGCGGAGGCTTGATGTCCTGCCGTATGGTGATTTAGGCATTCGAAATGGCATTGGAAAACTATATGATTTTACGTTAATACCCACTCCCGAGGAAGTGATGTTTATTGCTACAAAAAACAACTGGCACCCGTACGAATCGGTTGCCAGTTGGTATATTTGGCGAAGCTTACAAAATACTCCGCAGTCGTAAAACTATTTAACGTTTTGCTTAACGCTGTGGTCAGCATGGCCTAATGTACGCTTGGTATCATTTGTGACTCGCTCGCTTCGTGTCTTGGCTTCTTCAGCAAGACGACCAGCTTCATCACGGACAACACGTCCAGAGTCAGCAGCACTTTTTGCCATGCCTCGTGCTTCTTTTTCTACTTGGGCTGCACCTTTTTTAAAACTTGCAGCACCTTCTTTTGCAGCTTTGGTAAGTTGAGCTTTTTTAGCTTCTGCTTTTGCTTTTGCCTCATCCGATTTCACTTTGAGGTCTGCTCGTGTTTCTTTACCGCTTTTTGGTGCAACGAGAATACCAGCTGCAAACCCTGCAACACTAGCGACGAGTACATTGACTAATTTATTCATAAATTTTTTCTCCTTTATTTACGTAGATTATTAATTGCTTTTGCGGCTTCAGAAAATACTTTTACTGGGCTGAACCATTCAGTCGCTGATGATAAGTTGGATGTTATCATATCAATACTCTTAGTAATACGGTTCACTTTGATTATCACCATCGTAACGGCTGCAAGAAGTGCAATTATAACAACTGACAAAAGGCTTACAGCAATCGTCAAAAGCGTAATGATTGTAGTATCCAATTTGTTACGTCCTTTCTTAAGTTTACTCTCTAAGTATACGCTACTCTGGCACTACTGGGAAAGATTGCTGTCCTTTACGGTTTTCAAGCAAACTTGTGATAACGGCACAAATAAAGATAATGAGTGCTCCAATTGTCTGTAACCACGTAAGCATTTCATGATAGATTAAATAGCCAAGCCCGACACCAAACACGAGCTCAAGATCAAGTATGACACTCGCCGTAGTTGCTTTGACATGTTCGAACCCATAGCTGGATAAAAGCCCCATTCCAACACTAAGAATCCCCGCTCCAACAAAAAGTAGACCAAGGTGTGGCTCAAATACGCCGGCGTGTGGATACGCTGCTTTTTGGAACACAGCCGCAAGCAGATAATTTATGATGCAACCAATCGCAATTGTGCCGAATGAGAGTTCGTAGTTATTTAACTCGCCTGTTTGAAATTTACGAAGTACAAATGTTAACGAAAACATTGCTGCGGAAATCAACGACAATATCTCTCCAAAGCCAAAATGAAGGGCGTGGAAACTTTGCAACACAACCAACAGCGCCCCGACAAACGATACAACTATTAGACTTACTCTCGTTTTTGAAAGTGATTCATGAAGTATGATTACACCAAAAAGTGCGGTGATTGGCAAAACCTGCATAACAGCAACAGAGCCAATCGTCGCGTACTGAGTAGAAAGCGCATATAATCCAGAGGCAAGAACATAACCAACTGTACCTCGCACGATTAATAGCCATCGTTCTTTTGTACTCAGATGCAAAAACTTCGTCAATTCGATTTTACGCCAAAATACAATTAACATTACAACGACAGCTATTAAAAAGCGTATATACCACTGCTCAAATATACCGACACTATCACTAAAATAACGCGCCATTACTGCAGTTAACCCATAAATAAACGCTAAGCACGCTAAAGCAACGATACCTAGCACAGCATGATTATGGATTTTAGCTGACACTTACTGTTGCCTGTCGTCTACAACCCGAGGTCTTTTTTCTGTGCGTCGTCGACAGTCGATGGCGAGTTCATCATGACATCGACACCCGATCCATTCTTTGGAAAAGCAATCACTTCACGAATGTTTGATTCGTTCATTAGTTCCATAAACATACGGTCGATACCGAATGCGCAACCGGCGTGTGGTGGTGCTCCATATTTAAACGCATGCAACATAGCGCCAAATTTATCCTCGACATATGATTTGTCGTACCCTAATAAACTGAACACTTGGTAAAGCACATCGGGATTGTGATTTCGCACGCCGCCTGAGCAGATTTCGTAGCCGTTCATGACCATGTCGTATTGATCTGCAACGATTGCGAGCTTTTCATCGTCAGTTGTGACTGCCAAAGCATCTAACCCACCTTTTGGCATGCTAAACGGGTTATGGCCGAAATCGACTTTTTTGCGTGTCTCATCCCATTCATAAAATGGAAAATCGACTATCCAGGCTAAAGCAACTACATTTGGATCTTTGAGAGAAAAATGAGTAGCAAACTCAGATCGAAGGCGCCCGAGTACTTTGTTGACAACATTGCGGCTATCAGCACCAAAGAATATCGTATCCCCGTCCTCAGCGCCAGTTCTTTCTTTGACTTGTGCCAGTTCAGATTCTGTTAAGAATTTCGCTATTGGCGACTTTGCTTCACCATTTTCATACGAAATGTAGGCAAGACCACCAGCCCCTTCGTTTTTGGCTATCTGGGTGAAATCGTCAATCTGTTTGCGACTTAAACTTGCGCCGTTTTTGACACATATTGCTTTGACTGCGTCGGCATTCTTGAAGACACCAAATTCAGTAATTGCAAAAACGTTTGTGAGTTCAATGAGTTCCATGCCAAAGCGCAAATCTGGCTTATCGGTACCAAAACGTTCCATAGCTTCACTATACGGAATACGCGGAATATTCTCGGAGTGCAGTGTTTTACCAGCAAAATTAGTCGAGAGTGACGAAATTAGTGGGTCAAACATCTGGCGTACTTCTTCACCTGTCTCGACGAAACTCATTTCTGTGTCAAGCTGGTAAAACTCACCATACAATCGATCTGCTCTCGGGTCTTCGTCGCGAAAACAAGCAGCGATTTGGTAGTAGCGCGAGACACCACCCACCATGAGTAGCTGCTTGAATTGCTGCGGTGCTTGCGGCAAAGCATAAAATTTTCCTTCATGTAGGCGTGAAGGAATGAGAAAATCACGTGCACCCTCAGGACTTGAACTCGCTAAAATCGGGGTTGTGACCTCGAGGAATTCATGCGTTTCCATGAAGCTACGAATATAACCAAACATTTGGGCGCGTTTTGTAAGCATCTCTTGCATCTTCGGACGACGAAGGTCAAGATAACGGAATTTGAGTCGTAGCTCTTCATTTGCCTGCTGCTCGGAAAATGGCTGAATAGGCAACGTTTCTGCCTTATTTAAAATCACCAGCTCATCAACAACAAGCTCAACGGTCCCAGAAACCACTTTGTCATTTTTTAAGCCATCAGTGCGCTCGGTAACCAACCCTGTAGCTGCAAGTACATACTCATCTCGTACTTGTTCTGCGAGACGAAACGCCTCAGCTTTTTCTGGGTGAATAACGAGCTGTGTCAATCCCGTGTGGTCGCGCAGGTCAATAAATATTAATCCGCCATGGTCGCGGCGACTTTGCACCCAACCTTTTACCGTTACAACTTGACCAGATGTTTCGGTCACTTTGTTTGCAAGAATTCGTGTCATGTAGTAGAAACTCCTTAATTGAAATACTAATCTCAGCTGGAAGATGGGTCTACCGTCATGCTAGCCGCCGATGAGTGCTAGAGACTGACCCAGAAGATTTCTATTAGATGTAACACGTTTGATCATTATAGTGGCAGTATACCACTGTTGACTTGCGAAGAACAGATGGAACTGGCATACTAAAAGTAGAAAACTATTAAAACACACATGTATAGTCAAGATATATTTTCTGAACTAAGTCTCGTACTCATCATTGTCGCGTTAGTCGCCGGTTTGATGCGTTATCTCAAGCAACCGCTCATATTGGGCTACATTTTGACTGGAATTTTAGTCGGTCCGCTTTTGCTCGATATTATTCATGCCAAAGACGCGTTTGAGGGCTTTAGTGAAATAGGTATCACGCTACTACTCTTCATCATCGGTCTTGGCATGAATATTGGTGTCATTCGTAGTCTCGGTAAAGTATCCCTTGTGACGGCCTCGCTCCTATTAACTCTCGTAGGTGGTTTAGGCTATACAGCAAGCTACCTGATGGGCTGTGATACAATCACCTCATTAATTGTCGGCTTAGCACTATTCTTTAGTAGTACTATCATCATCATCAAAGCATTGTCTGATAAAAAAGAGGTCAGCCGCTTGCATGGCCAAATCGCAATCGGAGTCATCATCGTTGATGATGTTGTAGCAACGATCGCGATGCTGGTAATCACTGCGCTCTCTACCGGGGATAGTCTCACTCCACAAGATATAATTTGGCTAGCCCTAAAGGCCTTTGGACTAGGTCTATTCCTGTTTGTGGTTGGTGCAAAAATTGTCCCCTACTTCTCTAAGCAATTAGCCAAAAGTCAAGAATTCTTATTTGTATTTGCGATTGCATGGGGATTTGGCATTTCAACACTATTTTCACTCGCTGGCTTTTCACATGAAGTTGGTGCCTTATTTGCCGGTGTTAGTTTGTCTTCTCTGCCGTATGCTACCGAAATGAGTGCACGGCTCAAGCCACTACGTGATTTCTTCGTCATTTTATTTTTTGTGTCTCTTGGTGAATCGTTCCACTTTACCAACTTTTGGAGTGTCTTACTACCCGCGCTTGTTTTGTCCGCGATCGTTATTTTTGGCAAGCCAATCTTTGTGATGTTTAGTCTTGGTCGCCTTGGTTATACTAAGCTAACAAGTTTTAAAACAGGCGTGCACTTGTCGCAAATCAGTGAATTTTCGATCGTACTTGTCGTTCTTGCCTACAATTTCAAACTCATAGACGACACAACCACAAGTATCATGACGCTCGTGGCATTAATTACGATTGCCACGTCATCTTATTTGATGAAGTATGACGATACGCTCTATAAGCTATTTGAAAAACGTCTAGATATATTCGAGCGGAAAAACGTCAAGGAACGCAAGCAGCGGCATGCATTGTATTCAAGTATTTTGTTTGGCTATCATCACGGTGGTCACGAATTCTTACAACTTTTTCGTGAGACCAAACAGCGCTATCTCGTCGTGGATTATGATCCCGAGATCATAGAGCACCTCGAAGCCCAAGGCGTTCGTCATGCGTATGGAGATGCAACTGATGAAGAGTTTCTTGAAGAGATCAATGCCAGTCGTGCCAATTTTGCTGCCAGTACTATTCTCGATAAAACGGTAAATCGACAAATTCTTACGTATCTTCATCGCCACAACCCAGACATTATCTTCATATGTCACGCGCAAACCTATGAAGAAGCGTTGGAGCTATATGAACATGGCGCGAGCTACGTTATTTTGCCGCGTTTCCTAGGATCAGATTTCATAACGACTCATATCAAACGCTACGGCATGGATAAAGATGCATTCTCTCGTTACCGACAAAAACATATCGTGACCATCGGTAAACAAGCAGTTGAAAGTGTTTAAACGTCCTGAGAGTTCTGAAAAGTGTTATTCGCTCTCGGATTTCTAGCTGCAACAACACGCAAATCATCATGAGCATCAAACTCATCAACGATCTTTCGACCGAGTAATGCTTCTATGGCATCCTCAAGAGTGAGCAGTCCAACCGTCTCACGGAACTCATTGACGACAATAAATAAGTGGTGATGTGTTTTCAAAAATGCATCAAGTGCGTGTGCGAGTGTTTGCTCTTCGTGTATATACAATACCCGAGCTTCCATGGCTGAGGTAACTTTTAATGTATGTTTTTTTGTGCCATCAACTGCTAGTACATCTCGAAGGTGCAATATACCGACGACATGGTCAATATCGTTTTCAGTAACAGGATATCTACTATGCCCTTTCTTGTGCAGCTCATCAAGAACAAGTGGTCCAAGTAACTCTGAGCTATTAACAGCATCAATAACCGCTCGAGGTGTCATAACTTCACGAACGAGTACCTCCGAAAAACGTAGGCTGTTGGTGATCAACTTTGCTTCGTTAGCAGTAAGAGCGGTCGATGATTTCACTATATGAGTGAGCTCATCTTTTGAATGTAGTTGTAACTGCGGTGCTTCAGGTATAAATACACGAATGGCTGAAAAAACTTTTGGATAGTGTTCAACTGCATGAAATAAATGTCGCTCAGTTTTTTCATATGCTCGTGCAGCAAAACGCCGGGCCAACGACATCCGAGATACGAATCCATACTCAAGCGCTACAACAAGAGCGACTATGCTTCCTAATGCCCAGTCAAATGTTGCAAGTGCAATTATCGTAGATAGTGCTAGCAGTAGTGCTCGAATCGCATAGATCAATGAGACTAGATCGTCATGATACAGCTCTCTTTCTACTTCGATAGTGTCTTTTTTGCCTGCACGTATCCGTCGAGCACGCTCATAAGCTCCAAGCGTACCGGTTGGTACTTCAACTGCTGCAAGCACAATAAGTGCCGCAACTAACAAGACAAACAATATAATCATAAGTTTATTGTACCCCAAAGTCTCTTGAGGTCATACGACAATTCAGCTACACTATATACAGCTATCTGGAGGAAGCAAATATTATGACAAAACGTACTTGGATTATTTTTATTGCAATTGTGGTCGTTCTATTTGGAGGACTTTTGTATCTTGCCGGCAGAGACAAGGTAGATGTCAGTACTATTGACATACAGAGTATTCAGAGTGCAGCCGACGCATCCGGTGGGATTGCTGATCATACTTCTGGCGCATCAAAAGCAAAAGTAACTCTCATCGAATACGGGGACTTCCAATGTCCTGGCTGTGGTTCAGCATACGAACCCATCAAAACAGTAACAGATAAATACAAGAACCAGATGCAATTTGTATTTCGTAACTTCCCTCTTTCTACGTTGCATCCAAATGCACGCGCAGCAGCGGCGGCAGCAGAAGCAGCCGGACTGCTCGGGAAATACTGGCCAATGCACGATGCGTTGTACGCCAACCAAAAAGCATGGGAATCAGCTAGCGCGACAGATCGCACTGAGCTGTATGCGAATTACGCTGAGCAGATCGGGCTCGATCGTCAAAAGTTTATTGATACATACAACAATCAAACAAAGCAGACAAATAAAAAGATCAACTTTGATATAGCGCTTGGAAAAAAGGCTGGAGTTACAGGTACGCCAACATTTTATCTCAATGGCAAAGAAGTCAATCAGTACTACAAAGATGATAAATTAGTTGAAGCAAATGTCAGTGGTGCTGCACTCGTCTGGTCAAATGCTGACGCCTTCGATAAACTAATTGTTCAGCCTGCGCTAAAAGAAGCAGGAGTCACACTTCCTAGCACGAAATAGTCCGTAGTTACTGCACTATAACAAAATCACCCCGGTGCCTTGGGGTGATTTCTTTTGTGTCGTCAATCGCATCGAATGCAATTAACGGATGAGATGCACACACTAGTAGTTACTAATGTGCGATATACAGTTGCCATTCGGCAGGCACCACATCCACTGCGATCTTCTTACTCCGTGAGGGAGCAAAATTGATAGCTATTGGCATGTAGTTTTAGTACTCCTTGTACTTATGTACGAGTCCCGACGCGCTCTCGACCTTTAAAATGATATTGTCACTTTTCGTGTTTTGGCGCGGAACACAGTATTAATAGTACCAAAGGCGTAGCCACGTGTCAACGCGACAAGAACAACCCACAACCATAACGGGTTTGCTATTTATATGTTAGAACAACTTACGCCATTTAGCAACTATATATACCAAGATTGTTAAAACTACGGTAAACCCTACAATAAAAAAATATGCACCAGGCACATTCGTGAATGGCAGCGCTACATTCATACCAAACATGCCATAATATACATTTGGCACAGTGATCAACACAGTAAAGACCGTTAGCGTCTTCATGCGATTGTTTAGAGTGTTATTCGCAATTGTGCTATATGCATTTTGGATACTCTCTACCCTGCTGCTATAACTCTGCACAGCTGTGAGCAGCTGTTGTATATGAAGCGCAATGTCTTCTAAAGCTTCACGGTTGATCTCAGAGAGCAATGAATGATCGTTACTACTTAATCGGTTGATGACAGTTAGTATTCCGCCTAAGTTCATCCGGTACAGCGTTAGATTATCTTCAACTGTCACAAATTGTATAAAGTCATGGTTCGTCACATCGTGCGACTTGAGCCGACGAGCAGTATCGTTAATGCTGCGCTCGGTATACTTCATCAGGTCACTGTAGCTTGCTATTACCGCAGCAATGATACCGACTAACAAATCATGTGAATGATCAGTCGTCAGCGGCACTGTGGTGCGAGCGACTTCATCAGGCAAAATACTTTTGCTCATAGAGATAGTTATAAAAACGTTTGGCTTTAGCACACATAACAGCGGACTTGCTACAACGTGACCAGGCTGAGATATGCGAGGTAAGCGCAAAAATGTGTATATATCGTCACCTGCGATTTCTACCCGCGATAATTCTTGTTGATCACGTACATCGTAGACGATATTTGCATCAAGTGCATATCGCTCGACAAGGTCATTCAGCTCATGCACAGACAAGTCCGTGCCATGAACCCATGATCCATGAATGAGTGGAGACTGGAGTTCTTCAAATTCTTCTCCAGCGGAACGTTTAGCATAGTACGTTAGCATCTAGCAGAAGTATACGGGTAGATAAGCGTTAACGCAATTTGCTACGCTCTTACATCTCACCAGGAGTCATTCCGGGAGTAGCGGCAGCAAGTTCACGGTCTTTTAATGTGAAGACAACAACTGCAGCTACGGCCATAAGTACGGTTGAAGTTATGAATATATCCCGTAGTGAAAGACTGAAAGCACGGACAACTTTGTCTGAAAAGCTCTCTTGCGCTTGTGTGAACTTAGCTGTCTGTTGCGTGCGTACTGGCTCTGGTAGCTTATTAAAGTTAGCAGTAGCCCCAGTTGTTATTTGCTTTCGTAAATCAGGCATATTGAGATTGAGCGCTGTATTTGAATCAGACAAATCACCAAGTTGCTTTGCAGCAGGACTTTGCGACAGCATTTGTACATACGGATCATTTTGTATGTTGCTTAAATTCGACGTAATTCCGGAGGTGAGAATTGCCCCGAATATAGCAATACCGATTGTTGAGCCAAGTCCGCGAAATAACTGTACAGAACTCGTTGCTACACCAAGTTCAGCTTGTGAGAACTCATTTTGAACCGCAATAGTTAACACTGGCATAACCATACCAAGTCCTAGTCCGAGGAATACCATCATAACTGCTTCATGCCAATATGGTGACTCCGGTGTTAGTGTCGCCAGGAGTCCTACCATGACAGTAGCAAGTACAATACCAATTTGCATAAAGATTTTGTATCGTCCAAGACGAGAGATAAGCTGTCCAGATCCAATACTTGCAACCATTAAACCACCTATCATCGGTAACAACATTAGACCAGACTCTGTAGGTGTAGCACCAAACACTTGTTGGTTGAACTGTGTAAGATATAGGATCGCACCCAGGAACGCCGCACCAAATAGCGTTGCAATACTGATGATACGAACAAAGTTTGCGTTATCGAATAGGTGCAGTGGCAAAACCGGCTGGTCTGCTTTTTTCTCAACATAAACCAAGAGTCCAATAGCGACGGCTACAATGATACCCATAATGATGCGCAAGCCAACAAGGCTTAGCCCAACGTTATTCATAAGATCACCGAAGATCGACTCTGTGTTGTCGACAGCTAATACAAGCGTTGCAAGTATCAGTGTCAACAGTCCAGCACCAACATAGTCAATTTTTGGTTTATTCGAGTGCTTTAAAGAAGGACTAAAAATGAATATCAATATAAATGCGATGATGCCAACTGGTATGTTGATGTAAAACGTCCAACGCCAATCGGTTGTCAGATTAAGAATTTTGCTTCCGTCTGTAAGCCATCCACCAAGTAGAGGTCCAATGACAGATGAAATACCAAACACGGCACCGATAAGCCCCTGCCATTTTCCTCGTTCGCGAGCGGCAAAGAGGTCACCGACGATAGTAAATGCATTAGCCGTAATGATTCCACCTCCGATACCTTGCAAGGCACGTGACCAAATCAGCCATTCGATGTTTTGAGCACTACCACTTAACAAAGAACCGATAGTAAATATCGCGACACCAATCAACAAAATTGATTTACGTCCGAATAGGTCGGATAGCTTCCCTGCTATAGGCACAGTTACTGTGGTAGTAAGTAGGTACGCAGTAACAATCCAGCTAAGGCTGTTAAAAGCGTTGAAATCTTCAACGATTTTGCCCAGTGCTGTAGAAATGATTGTTTGGTCAAGCGCAACCAAAAAGAGACTGGCCATAACCGAAAACATAATGACAAGCTTGCCACGAAGGCTTAAATGATGATGCATAAACTGAAATTATCCTTTCTTATTGATATCTTCGAGCTGCTGTTTAACATTTTTTTCGTCGTCACCGGTCAATTTTTGCAGTAGATGCTCAAATTGATCTTCCTTAACGCAAAACAGCACTTTTTTTGATGATGAACCAGCAATATACAATCGGTCGCCTGGCTGGAGCCCGAGCTCTTCGCGAGCATCTGACGGGATAACGATTTGTCCTTTTGAGCCAATCGTTGCCGTACCATATAGTTTTTTATCATGCTGATTGTGCATGTATACATAGTACAAAAGTATGAAATGTATGTCAAGTATGAGAAATATGAATCATATCATTTAGATTTGATTTGTTTAGATCACTTCGATATTTTCTGTCTTATTCAACACGGCGGGCAAAAAATTCACTTGTTTCGCGCATAAATATTTCTGCAGTTTTGGGACCAACGCCATATATTTTTTGTAACCGCTGCGATAGCTCATCCTCGTCTTGGCTCAGATCTATCATAAGTTGCAGTGACCCTTCGTACTGGCTGGTGAGTTGCCTCATAGCGGTTTTAAGAGCTTTGGTCATGACATGTTGGTATCGAGTGTAGCCTCCATCATGCAATAACGCTACGAGTTCGTAATCCGACATATCGATGATTGCCCAGGGAATGTCCTTATTGTGAGCAAGAAATAATTTCCAAGTGCGCACTGCGGCTGATGACTGAATTGGTTTTGCGAGCAAGAATGTCAGCAAAAACCAACGAAATAAGTCATCGTCACCTGACATAATATCCAGGCCGAAATCATCTGGCTGGTGGAGTGGCTTAGCTTTTTTTGGCACGGCCGCTTGGCCACCAAATCTTACTGCCAATATCATACGTCAAAGATGAAAGTAGAAGTGAGCGCACGACTATTGTGTCGAGCAACACACCAAATGAGACAGTGAACGCAATCTGCGCTAAAAACAAAATCGGTATAATACCGAGCGCTGCAAATGTCGCCGCGAGCACGATGCCAGCGGAAGTAATGACTCCACCAGTCACTTCAAGAGCGTGCAGTATGGCTTTTTTTGTTGTTTTTCGCATTGCTTCTTCACGAACCCGCGTCATAAGGAATATGTTGTAGTCCACACCAAGAGCGACCAAGAATATAAAACCAAATAGTGGCACTGATGGGTCTGAACCTGGAAATCCGAATAAGTGGTTGAATACGATGGCTGAAATACCAAGTGTCGCAAAGTAGCTTAAAATCACGCTGGCTATCAGGATTACCGCAGATAACACTGATCGTAACAGTAGCATTAATATGACCAAAATAACGACGAGTACAATTGGCACAATTTTGTATAAATCTTCCTTGGCAGTGGTGTTGGTATCAAGCATGGTAGCCGACTCTCCACCGACAACAGCGTTGATCTTTGCAGCCGCTAGATCTTCACGTAATCTTAGAACAGTGTTAGCAGCGTCTGGTGAGTCAGCGGCAGAAGTGAGCGTTGCATTAATCAGAACTTCCCCATCAACAATTTTTGGTGGCTGCGAAACAAATGGCGCTGCCCCGGTATAAAGCATGACATCACCGACTCCTGGGGTATTTGTGGCAATATTTACTACTTTGTCAGCCTCTGCTTTATTCACTATAATTGCCGCTGGGCTGCCTGAGCCGGCACTAAAATGCCTGCTCAAGGCGCTTTGACCATCAACTGCGTTGGATGGATTAAGCAACGTCGCGCTCTGATCTGTACCGTTTGCTTTTAACTGCATCACGCCGAGCGTGCAAGCAAGAAGCACGACTGTCGATACAATCCATATCCGACGAGCGTGAGCTTCAACAAGCGAGCCAATTCTACCCCATAGGCTACGTGGGTTGACTGCGTCTTTCTTGGATTGTTTCGTGTCATATTTAGGCATTACAGGCCAAAATGCTTTTCGACCAAGTATAGCCAATAAGGCTGGCAATAATGTCATCGAAGAAATAAATGCCAATACTATACCAATTGCTGCGATGGGACCGAGACTACGATTTGAGTTAAGGTCTGAAAACAGTAAACATAGCAACGCAGCAACAACCGTAACGGCAGATGCAAGTATCGGTTCAAATGCTCCTCGATACGCTGCTAGTAGTGCGTCCCATTTTGAATTGACATAGTGCAGCGCCTCTTTGTAACGGGCAATAAACAACAGCGAGTAATCCGTAGCGGCTCCGATCACTAAGATTGATAATATCCCCTGGCTCTGTCCGTTGAGTTTGATAACGTCGTGGAGAGCAAGTTGATAGATTAATAAAATTGCCCCAGTTAATGCAAACATCGCGCTTAATAAGACGACAAACGGTAATAGGATCGATCGATAAACTAGTAGTAAAATAACAAATACAGCAATAAGAGCAACAAGCAGTAATACTCCGTCAATACCGCCAAATGCTGAGACGAGGTCCGCACTAAGTCCAGCAGGACCGGTCACATACGTCTTGAGTGAACTATCAGCAGTCTCATTCAATATAGAACGCATCCCTGCAACGACTACGCCTATTTCGCTGTCAGATTTGACTTGTACAATAAACTCAACTGCTTTAGCATCACTAGATGGGATTGGTCCAACAACTGCGCCGGTAGAATTTGAAACACCGTCAACCGACTGAAGTTTAGGCTGGAGCTTGGCAAGATTTGCTAGCTGCGTAGGTGTGAGTTTTGTGCTCGATTCGATAACGATAATAGCTGGGAGCGTGTCAGAGCTATAAAACTTCTTTTGCAACTCGGCCGCTTTAGTCGATTCCGCACTTGCTGGCAAAAAACTTGCTTGGTCATTTGTTGATACGTCTGATATTTTGCCAAACGTTGGCCCACCAATACCGCCAATAGCAAACCAAATCACTATCGCCAGTGTCGGCATAATGACACGAAACCATTTTTTATTATAAAGAGATTTTAGCGTATTCATACCTACAGTATAGACTTCCTGCCGTGCTTTTTGCAGCTATTGATTTGTTGTTACGTATTTTTTGCTATCACTGGTGCTTGTTGCGTGAAGGAATGCTGCTCCAAGATATCAACCATTTTTTGAGCAACGGTGTAGCGTGAAACAAAGGTCAATGCCGGGCCACCAGCCGATAGACTCGCCGCTTGCTGGTCACTATTAGTTAGCTTTAATACGCGAATAATTGTCCAGTCCAAGTCCGAAGCCTGAATGGCTTTTACATGCGAAATGCCATCATGTATACGTTTTGGGTCGACGACGGAAATAGCGGCATTCATACATCGATCAATCAGTGATATGGTGTCACCTGGCATGCGCACCCCTGTGCCGGTCAGTGACAGGAGTCGAACAATACCACGTATCTTCATTTGCTCAATAATCCTTTGTATAGCGTCGGTTTGGACGGTCACTGGACTGTGCCTGACATGGCCGATCAAACTTACTACTGCATCACATCCTTCGATAAGCTCCCCTACATGTGTTGAGTTCGTTGCATCAATAGTCATAGTCACAAGATTTTCGCTCTCACTAACATGAAGCGGCGAATGATGTACGCCAGCTCGTATTTCGTGCCCACGAGCCAATGCTACTTTTATAAATGCTGTCCCAGACCTACCATTTGCCCCTATCACTGCTATCTTCATACTATGTAGTGTAGCAGTATGGGTATACAATGTCTGTATGCAACGAATAAATATTCTTGATGGAACTATCCATCCCGTAAGTGAACGGTTAGCTCAGGCACTACTTGAACACGAAGCTGCTTTAAAAACATGGAATGACATTACACCGCTAGCGCGCAACGAATGGATATGCCTCGCGACCTCAGCTAAGCAAGAGGCTACCACTGCTAGAAGACAAGAGCGTATACTGTCTCAGCTATCTAAGGGTCAACGACGACCATGCTGCTGGGAAGGTTGTCCGCACCGTGAAAAAGTCTAAAAAAGTAATTTATTATCGTCGGTAACGGCCGCGTTGACTCTGACTGCTCAAAATCTTACGCTTGTAGCTTCGAAGGAAATACCATATAGCTAGTCCGAGAACAACGGCGATGACAACAGCAATAGCAACAGTGATGATCAATCCGACTGGTACAACCCAGAACGATTTAGAAACTTCAACAGTTTGGTTCTTTTGGCCATACGTAAGTGTTGCCGTCACGGTGTAGTGACCAAATCCACTAATCTTTTCGAGTGGTACTGTCCAGCGACGAGCACTGTCGGGTAATACTACTTCCCGGGGGTCTTTAGTGTTAAATTCTGTTTGGTACACAGTTGTCTTACCTTGTTTAACAGTGATTTGGCCAAACGGTGCGACCTGGACGTTTCCTTTGTTTTCGAAACGGAACGTTGTAGCAACACCTTTTTCGCTATGAAACAATGAGCCAGCATGGCCATCTTGTTGTACTTCGAAGTCGGTTAAATTGAGTTTTTCGGTAAGATCTCCCGGCACTGTTACTAAGATAAGAGATGCCACACTAGCGCTCAGGTTTACCTGGCCACCGCTATCAGGGTCACTAGGAGCAAATCGAATAGCTCCGAAATAACCACCAGCTTGAGCGGTTTTTGGAACAGTGATGGTGACATCTATTGTCTTCGATTCTCGTGCAGGTATCATGACATCTGCTAGCGGAGTCATGAAGCGCTTAAGGCTGTGCGTTGGTGCAAACTTATCAGCGTCTAATATGAGCGATGGGTTACCGCTCTCATCGGCTGCAATGAAATCGTTTTCAATGGGACTAACAGTGATGTCACCCCCAGTTATGTTTGTGATCGTGACAGGCACGGTCCTCGTCTCGCCAGGAAGTACCTGAATATCTGTGCGAACTGGGGATACCTTAAGAGTGTTTGCAGAGTTTGTTATAGCATGAGCAGGGTAGCTACTCGCTACCAATGCTATCGCTGCAGTAAGTGTTACGAGTAGTCGAACATGAGCTCGAAACATTTTTTGTGTAGACACGCCAATTTCCCTATTTATATCTAGTTAATACTTATCATAACAGATGCATCTATGATCTAAAAGCGTTATGGATGAATAAAACAACACCTCGGTTTATCCGAGGTGTTGAAACGTAGAAATGTTTTTTTATTTAAAATGTACCAGTTGCAATCAAGCTTAGGTTGGCTGAGTAGAGGCCAGCTGGAGTCGAGTTGTTTATCTGAGCTCCAAAGGTCAATGCCATGTTCTTGTTGTTTACTTGTGCACCATTTGTGTCTAGGAACGGATCACCGTAAACACTTGTAACACCAGTTGCGTTACCTGCGACATACTTCATCGCAAAAGCACTGTTACTATAATATGCGCCTGAACCACTATCGTATGGACGATACGTACCAGATGCATCAGTAACACCTGTGGTAGACGTAGCCGTTGCAGTTTTGACACCGAAGGCTGCAGCACCTGCTGTGATACCTGTATTTTGTGCAGGGAGAATATCACAAGCAGTTGGAGCACCTGATCGGATCAAACCACCACAGTTGAGTGCGTCACTCTTGAGGCTGACTACAGCACCACCGGCTGCGTTGGTAGAAATCTGTGTATAGATATTACCGGTGCTCGTGATTCCTGGCTGAAGGGCAATTGTAGAACCAACAGTCTGTCCGAGTTTTAACACTGGAGCGGTTGTTGAGGCACAGTTTGCGGAAGCTGACGTATCTGTACCTGATACACAGAAGGTCATACTTTCAAGCACAGCTCCCGAGACACTAACGGTAGGCGTGATAGACATTGCTACTGCACCTTGGTCTTTCGCTGCTGTAAGTGTTGGATACGCTGCTGCTGCAGTTGCATCTGTATATGTCGCGATGCGAGCATACAACGTACCAGCTGATGAAGGGTTAGTTATGTTTGCGATTGCAAAATTGACTGTTCCTGCTGCTATTGTTCCCGTAAGGATAACTTGGTTAACAGTTTTTGTTCCCATCGTGTATCCAGCAGTTGGCGTCGTTGCAGATGCAGAAGTGAAACCTGTTGGTGCGGTACACGCATCAGCAAGTAGCGGGCTGTTACTACAGAACTGCACAACGACAGCGCCTGCAGCCGTTGCTGCTGTGAAGTTGACATTATATGTCACACCAGTAGCGCTTACCGATGAGCTACTTAAAGCAATCGATCGTGTTGTTAACTGTGCTGCTGACACCATTGTTGGTACTGCTGCTGCAAATAAAAGCACTGCAGCTGCGATAATACGACCAACTCGGTGTTGGTCTAAAACTCTAAAGGAATTCATATTTCCTTCTCCTCACGTCCTCATGTTAATAAAACTATTTGTTTTGTTTAGTTACCTGCTCACTATACCACGATTACGCTTATGATTGTCAACACCTTTTTTCTACAAAGTTATCCACAAGCTATTTAGCTTCGTAGGTATCGCGTTCTTTGAGCATTTTATTACGGATAGAAACGAGCTGACTACGACGGCCAAGCCAAAATGCGGGTAGCAAAAATGCGACCGAAACAGTGGTTGGAATCCAAATTACTTTTGGTGGCGGCGTCGTTTTTGCCTCGGATGTCGTCGAAGTGCCGTCGAGTTTTCCGTTGGCAACTGCAATCACTTGCAGGAATGCACTGACGCCATTTGTATCGGTTACTTTGATATTGACTTGGTAGATACCGGCTTTTTTAAACACGTGCGAGATAGTAATAAGCCCGGCTAACGCCTGGCTTTTGAGTTCAGGTGCTGACCCATCGCCCCAGTCGATACTAAAGGCGTATGGTCCAGTTCCTCCAGATAGTTGTAGTGGCCACTCGAGCAAGTTTCCTGCTGGTGCCGAGCGGCGTCCGTACGAACTAGTTAGAGTGACAAGTGCACCAAAGGCAGTAAAATTCGTGTCGTTATACGTCACAGTCACAATGTTAGAAGTCGGCCCCGCCTGATCTAAATCGTCATACACGATAGCACTCAAATCGTTTGTGCCAGCAAACAGACTGACCTGCAAGCTATAACTACCACCTTTACAGAGCACAGCACCTACCATTACGCCATTGTCATACACTTGAACGAGCAGATTGTCAGGACAGATACCAGCAACGGTTATAGGTGAAGTTGAAAATGTTGCACCTGGACCTGGCGTCGTAATCGTCGCACCTTGTGTTGGGGGCGCTTGTTTTTTAGTTGCTTCAATACCGAACGAGCCTGGTTTTGGGTCTGGATTCGGAATTGGCGTTAAGGCAGTTGCTGTATGGATATAGCCTAAGACACTGAGCACAGCGACGCCGATCAGGAAGGATAATGCTTTTACCGTGCTAAAACGAATCATGGTTATGCTTATTGTAACGTGCTACACCGAGTTACAAAAGAGGTTTCGATGTTTAGCGACGAGAGGTCTTGTTTAACCTCATGCCGAAGAATTTTTGACGGATGTAGCGTACAGCCTTGAAGGCAAAGTATGCGATGAAGAGTAGAGCGATAATGAGAGCGATCGTAAACCACCACGGCATGTATAGGAAGTGAGCGGTTTTAATGATTTCTTGTGTGTTGTTGCCATTTTGACCGTAAAAAATATCGAGTTTTGCCGAATAGAATCCTGGCCATAAACCAGCTGAGTCACACGTCTTCGCTTCGGTACGGGTGCCTGAAAAGTTCAAGTTTTCAGCTTTTAACTTTACACAGGCAATAAATGTTCTGGATTGGCCAATCAACGCTAACGAACCATTTGGATTTACATCGGAAATGTTGTACTGATGCCCAAACATATCTTTAAGAGTGATACTGCCGACTGGACTTTCTGTAACATTTCCTTTGTTGGCCAAAGTATAAGCCATTGTTTGTGGTTCGGTAGCAGTGATGAAGTTGTACCCTGCTTCTTTACCAGTCGTAGCTGCCGTATATGCACCAAACTTTGTGAGTTTGAGGTTTTCATCTACTTTGCCTGGGATAGATGCAAAGACTAATGTGACACCTGATGCACTTAATCCAACGTTACCACCCTCGGAGGCTCCAGATGAATAAACGATAGCACTATAATAGCTTCCTGCTCCATGACCCGCTGGGATAGCCACATTCATATCAATGGTTTTACTACTATTTGCAGGAACAGTCACTGATGTCGGGACATTTATGAATGGTTTTAAAGACCACGTTGTCTGCGGTGCATCCTGTGCAAGCAACAGCTTTGGGGCACCACTATCGTCTGTGAATGTAAAATCGACTAATCTCAAGTTTAGCTCTAGAGGTTGCTGCAAGTCGAGGTTACGGATAACTAGCGTATCCTTTGCAGATTTGCCAGGTTCAATAACATATGTCTTTTTCGGAACGATACTAAGCGCTGATGAAGATATTGCAGCAGCTGGCGCGGCAGGCAGGAGGCAAGATACAGCGATAAATACTGCGCAAGCGACCAAAGCTATGCTTTTTAGGCGGTTCATGTTTTTTTCTTTCCTTACGGTTTACTATTTAAGTATAAGCAGCATTGTACCATCAAAATTGTCCGCTGGCTATATAGGTTATCGTTGTCGTATACACACCGGCACGAAGAGTTTTGCTTGAATTTAAGATATAACTTACGGTATATTTCTTCATCAAACTAACATTTGGAGAAAATGCAACGACATCACCAGAAGTATATTTGTATTTATTTGGCTCATTATAGCCTGGTGCTGGAACTGCATTTACCCAGTCGCCTTCAGGATTTCCTCCTACGGCAGGAACACTATTTTCTACAAGGTTGATACCAAACTGATTTTGCCCTAACGTACTGGGCGTGGGTACTGTTGGCGAATCTATCACATTCGTACCAGCTGCAGGTGCGGTACCGTTAGCCGTTATTGCAAATCCGCCCGATGCATTCGTACCGACGGCCATCTGCGACTGCGCAGTCAATGTACTGGTATCGCTCATGTCGCCCATGTCACTGTAGTACGTTTCATTGGTGCTCACGCAATTGTCGCTCACCTCTTGTGCTAGACAAAACACTAGCATTGGAGGTACTTGTGTCTCGAGGACTATGCCCGTTTCAATCTGGCTTCTTACTGAGCCGAAATCAACTTGTGCGCCTGTCGCATCGGTTGAGGTATGACTTTGCAAACGTATCGCAAATGCCTGGGAGGTGTCTACTGAGTTCTTGACGTTATTGAACGTATACGATGACACCGTACCGCCTGTCGTTATTGCGCCAGGCGTACGCGTCAAAATGATATGATTGTTTGTTTTAGATAGTATCGAAAAGCCTATTTCACCTGTTTGGCTAGCCAGCACCGCATTTGAAGCGTCCACACCTGTTGGGGGTACGCACGTCTCATACGGGATAGGATTATTACATATCAGCATATCGACCGAGCCGATTGCTTGCGGGCTCATATAGCGAAACGAGATAGTATATGACGTCGTCGCACCCGGTTCACTGCTATTGATATAAAGACTACGGTCCTGAAAGCGCATCGCTGCTGAAGCCGGCGCAATAAATATAAAAAGTGCGAGAAAAAATGCTACCAACTCTTCGGACCACACTTGGCGCCACGAAAAGACTATACTATGGAGTCGGACAAACAGCTTATGCCTCATAGCTGTTATTGTACAAGAGTATATTGATTCACGGTAGCAACTAGCTCATGACAAACTAATAGGCCTCGTATATGAGGCCTATTAGTATTACCTTTTATTTCTCAGTATCTAGAGACCTAGTACTGTGGAGCTGCGAGGTAGTTGATCTTGGTTGTATATACACCAGCTGGGGTGTTCGCAGCGATGTTAGCTACGTAACGAACCTTTGCCGTTGAGCAGTCAACAACTGTCGAGTTTTCTTGTGCGATCAAACGAGGAACCGTCAAGCTTGCTTTATCAAAGGCAAACTTTGCGTTTGTAGAAGGATCGTTAGGATCAACTGAGTTAATTGTTCCATCACCTTGGGAGTAATCACTTTCAACTACTAGTGGAGTAGTGTGTGAAAGTGTCCAAGCGGTATCAAATGTACCTGTACCGAGTGTGTCTGTGGCAGGATTAACAAGTGCCAGACCGAACTGCTCTGTGCCAGGGTGACTGTAATCTAATCCACCATTAGGCGTGCCAGCAGTTGTACCAATTGATTTAATCTCGTCACCAACGGTGTTTGCAAGCGTATTGCCTGAGTAATATACTGTTGCTCCACCTGAAGAGTTGGATGAGAGGCGCCAATATGAATTGACGTCGTACGCTTTACCTGTCTCTAGTGAGTATTCAGCATTTGGGTTACCAAGCTGTAGTCGGTTACCGTTTACGACATTAATAGGGTCGCAGCTACCATGAGATCCCATATTCACGTTGTCGGGATTTACTGTACCAACAGAGAAAGACATTGTTTCCAGTACCTTGGTGGTAATGTGAATTGAGTCAGTCATAACGTTTGCAACAGTAACACCTCCATCGAGAATGTTAGCACTTGTGTTTGGAAGCAAAGCTGTTCCACTAGTGTTGTCATCATTGTAGGTGTTCATACGTACAAAGAACGCACCAGCACCTGGGTTTGTGATGTAAGCATTAGTAGAGGCGTGGAAAACGATTTTGACGTTTTTACCAGTGGTAGGAGTTGCGCCAGTGGCGTTTGTCAGAACTATAAAGTTTTTCGTACCAGTGAGACCGCCGCCAATGTAGGCTGGATCTTCAACGTTTTTCTGTGTCATTGACCAGCCAGTTTGAGGAACGCCGTCAACGATAACTTGGAATTGACCGCCAGCTGTGCCTTCTGTGAATGCACCGACCACATCAAGGTCGCTCGTGTTATCACCAGAAGCAAGAGCTGCAGCATTTGTTTTACGGTTTGTAGTTAGGAAATCACCAGCGTTATTGCCTGGTGCCTTACAAAGACCTGCTGCTGTTGCACAGTATTGCAATGTGAAGGCTTTGATAGCCTTACCAGTTATAGAGCTGTCGGTGCTGACGTTGAAACTAAATGTTTCACCACTCTTCATACCATTTGGACCTGATCCTGGAGGAGCAAATTCGTCTCCGTTGGCGTTGAGGGCTGTTTCGGAGTTACCAGAACCGTCTGTATTCTGGAATCCTGGCGCCGAGCTACTAAGTAGCAACGAACGCTCAGTAAGCGGGTTCAACGCATCCGCAAATACAGATGCAGCTGGTAGCAATGTTGCTGCAACAAGCGCGAAGGCTGCTCCAAGCATAGTGCTCCGCTGAGCTATTGATTTGAGTGTATACATTTTTTGTATATCTCCTGTTATGTTTATTTTTGATCCTTTTATAGAGGTACGTTGTGTATTCTACCATTAGCAGTATGAGAAATGCAATAGACTTATCCACAACATTTAAGACTTTTTTGTGATTAGTAAGTAGGAATGACAACCGCTGAAAAATCACCCTGATAGCGACCGGCCGGCGTGGAATTTGCGACATTGACGATCATACTTATTGTGTAGTCCGTTCGTCCCGAAGACTTGGTGCTACTTGCGACCACATCGCCACTAACGTACTTAAATAGATTTGGGGTGCTGTAGCTGGCAGCTACTGTTCCGAAACTGGTTAAATTATCTGGAACTTGCACTGCGTTTGCTCCGATAGCTGGGGTTGTATTTGCGGCGGCATTGATGGCGAATTGTTCGGTACCAGGCGTTGCAGCGGTTGGCGTCGTCGGGGTGTTGAGAGCATGGCCAGCGTAGGTAGGAGATTGACCAGTGATCTGCAATACGTACCCGCTACTGAGATAGTTGCGTATTTGAACGATCATCGTTTTTGACGACGTCTTATCGGTCGTCAGTATGCCAAGGTCTGATTGTCCCGGCTGGACGATTACTTCTAGTAGTGGTTCCCCGCCCTCGATTGTGCCAAACGTGGCGGTCTTTGTGGAACTATCGGATTTACCCGATGCGGGATCACCGATGGAAGCTTTGGCGCAATATTGGCTTGAACAGTTTTGTTGATTTGAACTCACCCCAAACTGCGTCTGTGTCATCTGATAATTTGACGAGCTGGCGGTATCAGCATACGCCGTTGCCGCGCCACCCAAAACAGTAATAAGCAGTCCTAGGCCTACCATCCGTGAATATTGCCCAAATCTTTGTAAACATCGCATAAGCTTTATCTTTAGTATTATCCCTTAGCGCGGCGTAAAACTCAACTGGCGCCTACTTGCGTTGTATAGTAAGCTAGTCGTAACAAGCATAAGCAAAAAATAGAGATATGGAACCAGACAAAACACCCACTCCAGTGGAACCGCCAGCAAATAACTCAGAAGCGCCAGCAGACGCACTGAGTCGTACTCCTGATGATCTTGCTGAAGAGGTGACAGCACAGGCGGCGGCCAATCCCTCTACTGCAGCAACACAACAAGGTCCAAAAAAGGGTTCACCGATCAAGCGATTCTTTCGCAAAGTTAATTTATATCTGTTGATCTTCATACTGCTCGTCGTCGTCGCTGGAGCACTTGCGCTTGTCAATTATCTCAATAGCAAAAAAGTTCCGGATGTTCCAAGCATCGCTGCGCAGTCACTCACTCAGGATGCACTTAAACAACTGGCTAACACTGATGCAAGCGTCGGGAGCTCTTCGCAAACGCTAACCATTCAAGGCAATGCAGTCATCGCCGGTCAAACATTGATGCGTGGCAATCTCAATGTAGCTGGTAACTTCCAGTCTGGTGGTGGTATCACTGGTCCGACTATCACCGTTTCTGGTGCTGCGAATCTCGGACAAGCCCAAATAAGCAGCCTGCAGGTTGCCCAAAACGCCGCCGTTCAAGGCAGCACAACGCTGCGTGATCTCAATGTATCTGGTGCTTCATCATTTAGTGGACCAATGACTGCATCTCAGATTACTGTGACACGGTTAATTCTGAGCGGCAATGGATCTCTCGAGATCCCAAATCACATTAGCTTCACCGGCCCAAGCCCAAGCCGGTCACCTGGCAATGCACTCGGTGGTGGTGGCTCCGTATCGATCAACGGCTCTGATACAACAGGAACAATCAATATCAATACTGGCGCCAGTCCATCAGCAGGCTGCTTTGCGCGCATCAGTTTTAGTCAGCGTTTTACAAACCAACCTCATGTCATCGTCAGCCCAGTCGGTAATGGTGCTGGCCAAACACAGTATTACGTCGATCGCGATGCGACGGGCTTTAGTATTTGTACCGCTAACTCAGCGCCAGCCCGCCAAGTTTTTGCGTTTGATTATTTTGTAACAAATTAATACAGATCTAGACGTCGACAAATACCGTGATTGTCTCGGCTTTGACGTGCATCAGCGCCCGATTGATCTTGATCAATTTTTCGCCTTCTGGGCTGACGATCTGTAGATCGCACGGTGTTAGCATACACAAAAAGTTGTGGTGTTTAGGTAACACATCAAAAGGGCCGGAAGCATTGACGGCACTTACGCTATAGGCTTCGCCTTCGTAATATATTTTGAATGGAGCATAGACTTTGACTGCAATAGTAGGCTTACTAGTATGTGCTTTTGCAATTGGTTCTGCGGCTACTTCAGTGATCTCTTCAGCCATTATGCTGCCTCTTTGACTGGCTCGTTTGCTGGAGATAGGCTTTGTGTTGTGGCGGCAGGCGTAGCGTCATTCGATGCTGACGTAGTTGTATCTACCGCAGGCACTTTATCAGGACTCTTGCCGATAATTGCCTCCACACCGTCCAGTGTCTTTTCACGGGTCATGTGTTCACCTGGAATACCGGTCACTTTTTCCATGACATTGAAACGTTGCTTAAAGAATTCAATCAGTTCTTTAGCCTTGTTGTAATCATCCCGGTCTTCACTCGATAGTTCTGATTCACCGATGATTGCAATGATACCTTTAAGTGATTCGTATTTTTGCAAAATTGCTGTTGCTCGCGTCGCAAGGTCATAGTGTCGCTCACCGACAACTTCTGGTGTCAACAAGCTTGATTTCGAAGCAAGGATATCAACAGCTGGTCGAATACCTTGAGCTGCAACTGCACGGGACAGCACGATAGTTGAGTCAAGCTCATGCTGAATCATCTGCACTGCCGGGTCAGAAAGGTCATCTGCAGGCACGTAGATCGTCTGCAAGGCTGTAATAGAACCATTTTCGTTGCTGGCAAGCCTATCTTGAAAGGTTTTTACATCGGAGAACACCGTCGGCTGGTACCCACCTTCTGCCGGCGTCTGGTCAATGATTGTCGATACCTCATTTTTCGCCTGAATATAGCGATACATGTTGTCGGCAAACAGCAGCACGTCTTTTTTCTGATCATCACGGAAGTATTCAGCGAGCGTAATCGCGCTCAGTCCAATCAAACTACGTTGCACTGGATTCTCATTCATTTGACCGAAGAACATGGCGGTTGTTTTGAGCAACTCATTATCATCGAGCGTTTTGTAGAGCTCGTGTCCTTCGCGAATGCGCTCACCAATACCAGCAAAAATCGACAGCGCGCCGCTTCCCGTAGCCACGTTGTTAATAATCTCCATCGTGAGCACTGTTTTACCAACACCAGCTCCACCGACAATACCAATCTTGCGCCCCTTTACAAAAGGAGTAAAGAAATCAAGCACTTTA